>ERZ773156.18-NODE-18-length-228756-cov-12.4722_pt1 | contig 228756 bp, 200 predicted proteins | sample MGYA00511895_ERZ773156 | MGnify/ENA primary metagenome ERZ773156 (study PRJEB29015, sample SAMEA2737850) | human gut metagenome | biome: human gut; feature: human-associated habitat; material: faeces | place: China | collected 2012 ... | reverse complement strand
CGCTACATTCGGCTAGTAGCGGTACTAAGATGCTAAAATACAGCATCCAAGTACCGACTGCCTCATAGTACCTTCTTAGTAATTGTTCAATTTGCATATACAATAGAGATAAGTTATGAGTTTCGCAATTACATAAATTCCAGTAAAGAAGAAAAGGAGTTGTAAAAATGGTCAGACATGTTATTTTATGGAAATTAAAGGAAGAATTGTCGGAAGAGGAAAAGAAAACTATTTCCGCAGATATTAAGAAGAATCTGGAAGCTTTGGTAGGAGTTGTTCCGGGGCTTGTAAGCCTTGAGATCGGAAGAAATCCGCTGCCATCTTCCAATGCGGATGTAATGCTTGACAGCCTGTTAGAAGATGAAGCAGCATTAAAGGGATATCAGACACATCCGGAGCATATAAAAGCAGCAGATACTTATGTGCGTCCTTATACGGAAGTCCGCATGTGCCTGGATTACGAAAAATAACATCAGCATGTCCGGACAAGCGGGATGCCAAGACAGTTGCAGAATTCTGCTGAAATGGCTTCTATACTTTCCGGGCAGTTATTTTTTAACCAGATAAGTCCGGCATTCATTAAAGCACCGCTGAAAATATAGAGACGGTATTTTCGGATGGAAGTGCACGGCATGACACCGGCATTTTCCTCCACGAATCTGTTCAGGGCTTCTAACAGGGAAGCACCAAGTCCGACATGGCAGAGTGCAAGAATGTACTTGCGGTAAGTTTTTAAATAAGTAAAAATGTGGCAGACATTGCGGTAGCTGTAATACTCCGTGAGGTCATAGGCCGCTTCGTTATTAAAATCATGGAAAATTTCTATGACAAAGGTGACAAGAATATCTTCTTTGGATTCGTAATTACGATAGAAGGAGGCTCTTGCCACCTTTGCTTCTTCTATGATATCCGTAACCGTTATATTGGAAAAATCCTTTTTGTCCATCAATGCAAATAATGCTTCTGTAATATTTTTCTTTACCCTTAAATTAGCCTCTTTTCTTTTATCCATAAAACCCATCCTTTTCTGATAAATGATACATTTTTTTAAATATTGGCTCATATTGTAATATTGTGTTGTGTCTTATAATCTGATACAATTATATCTGATATATTTGTATCTGGTATAATTGTATCAGATACAAACGGAATGTCAACACAATAGATAAAAGAAAGGAACAGGTGAGGAAAGATGGAAAAGAAAATGACGCATGCCATAGAACGTAAGGCATTTGAGGTTGCTATTGATGCAGCAATAAAACACACAAATAAGGATCGTTCCAAAGCACTCCTGCAGTTAGTAGATCTTATGGAAAAGACACTGGGAGACGGCTGGAGTCCGCAGGCATATGAGGCTCTCAGAGAGATATTCCGGGATGAGAACAGTAAATGGATGCAGTATGCCAATCATCTGTTAGATAATACAGATCCGAAACTGATTAAGATGGCAATGTTAAATCTCGGTTATGAAGCAGGCTTCCGCGGATTTAATATTGCAAGAAAGAATGCGGAAAAATACGGTTGCTCCATACCGTGGGTATTATTACTCGATCCGACCAGTGCATGCAACCTTCACTGTACGGGCTGCTGGGCAGCAGAATATGGAAACCGGCTGAATCTCAGCTTTGAAGATATGGACAGCATATGCACCCAGGCGGAAGAGCTTGGAATCCATGCATTCCTGCTTACAGGGGGCGAACCGCTCGTGCGTAAGGCAGATGTTATCCGACTCTGCGAGAAGCATAAGGAAAGTGCATTCCACTGCTTTACAAACGGAACACTGATAGACGAAGATTTCTGTAAGGAAATGCTGCGGGTGGGAAATTTTGTCCCATCCATCAGTCTGGAAGGCTTTGAAAAGGAAAATGATGCCAGAAGAGGAGCTGGAACATTTAACAAAGTCATGCATGCCATGGATCTGATGAAAAAGTACAAACTCCTGTTCGGAACATCCATCTGTTATACCAGTCTGAATTATAAGACGGTCACATCCGATGAATTCCTTGATATGATTATAGAAAAAGGAGTAAGTTACACCTGGTATTTCCATTATATGCCGGTTGGGAATGATGCGTCCACTGATTTACTGCTGAATCCACAGCAGAGAGAGTATATGTTCCACCGTGTTCGAGAAATCCGTGATTTTAAGGGCGGAAAACCAATTATGGCGATTGATTTCCAGAATGACGGACAGTTTGTGGAAGGCTGCGTGGCAGGCGGAAAATATTACTGCCATATCAATCCGAACGGCGATGTAGAGCCTTGCGTATTCATTCATTATTCCAATGCAAATATTCATGAAAAATCACTTCTGGAATGTCTGCAGCAGCCATTATTTAAAGCATATCAGGAAAACCAGCCGTTTAATGACAATATGCTCCAGCCATGTCCGATGTTGGAAAATCCTGAGAAATTAAAAGAACTGGTACATAAAACAGGGGCAAAATCAACCGATTTGGAATCAAAAGAAGAGTGCGATCATTTATGTGCAAAATGTGAGCATTATGCACAGGACTGGGCACCGACCGCAAAGAAACTCTGGGAACAGGAAAGGTCCGCAAAATAAAAAGGTCATACAAGATGGTCATATAACATGAGAAAAGGGAGAACCATGATAAAAATGGTTCTCCCTTTTCTCATGTGGGCTTAGACTTTTTAACCTTGGCATTGTATTTTATTTCGTACATGCAAAAAAGTATTTGACAAATCATGCACTTATATATATACTATTCCTATAGTAAATATAGGAAATAAAAATGCGAAACTGGGACATGAGTGTGGGAATATAATATATTAGGGAGAATACTATGGAGAGAACACTATGGATATCAGATTTATGCAGGAACAGCTTCCGTTATACACCGAGGCTGCGAAAATTACAATTTATATAGCATTAATTGGAATTGTATGTTCCATTCTTCTGGGAATGATTTGCAGTATTGTGCGGTATTTCCGCATACCGGTATTATCATGGATTGTTTCGTGTTATATTGAGCTTTCAAGAAATACACCACTGCTGATACAGCTTTTCTTCCTGTACTTCGGACTTCCGAAAGCGGGAATTGTCTTGAGTTCCGAAGCCTGTGCGATCATCGGACTGACCTTCCAGGGGGGAAGTTACATGGCGGAAGTATTCCGGAGCGGACTTGAGAATGTATCGACGATTCAGAAAGAATCCGCACTTGCACTGGGAATGAAGAAGAGCCAGGTATTGATTCACATTATACTGCCCCAGGCACTGGCAAATTCCATTCCTGCAATTTGCGCAAATATGATCTTCCTGATAAAGGAAACTTCCGTATTTTCAGCGGTAGCACTTGCGGATCTGATGTTTGTGACAAAAGATCTGATAGGAATATATTATAAAACAGATGAAGCACTGTTTATGCTGGTAATTGCATATCTGGTTATCTTATTACCGGTATCACTGCTCTGCTCGCTGGTAGAAAGGAGAATCCGCTATGGAGAATATGGGGCTTGAGCTTTTATTTAAAGGAAATAATTTTTTAAGACTGTGGGGCGGTTTATGGATTACACTCAGGATTGCACTGATTTCCATGCTGTTTTCACTGATTCTCGGATTCTTCCTTGGAATTATCATGAGGATAAAAAATCCGGTATTGAAAGTCATCTGCCGCATCTATCTTGAGATTGTCCGGATTATGCCGCAGCTGGTGCTGCTGTTCCTGGTCTATTTTGGAGCGGCAAAGCATCTCGGTGTCAATATGTCAGGAGAAGGTGCAGCCGTACTGGTGTTTACATTCTGGGGAACGGCAGAGATGGGAGATCTGGTCAGAAGTGCACTTGGGGCAATCCCAAAGCATCAGTATGAGAGTGGATATGGACTGGGACTGACAAAATGGCAGGTTTATCTGTATATTATATTACCGCAGACAATCCGCAGGTTATTGCCATCGGCAATTAATCTGCTGACCAGAATGATTAAGACCACGAGTCTTGTCGTCCTAATTGGAGTTGTCGAAGTAGTTAAGGTAGGAAAACAGATTATAGATGCTGGCAGATATACGAATCCGGATGCTGCTATCTGGATATACGGAGCGATTTTCCTGATGTATTTTGTTATCTGTTTTCCGTTTTCAAGATTATCGGCAGTGCTGGAAAAGCGGCTGGCTGATTAGAAACAGGAGGAGAAAAAATGTCAGATCATATTTTAGAAGTAGAACATTTGAAAAAATCATATGTAAAAGACCATCCTATTCTGGATGATATTTCATTTGCGATAAATAAAGGAGAAGTCGTTGTGCTATTAGGACCATCCGGCTGTGGAAAAAGTACATTTTTACGATGTCTGAATCAGCTGGAAAGTATCGATGAAGGAGTCATAAAGTTAAATAATGTCAGCTTCGCAGAAGAAAAGAAACAACATAAAATCAGGGAAAAGATAGGAATGGTATTCCAGAGCTACGATTTGTTTCCTAATATGACCATTATGAAAAATCTTGTGCTTGCTCCATGCAAAGTGCAAAAACGACAGAAGCAGGAGGTAGAACAGGAAGCAGCAAAGCTTTTAAGCCGTGTGGGACTTGCTGAGAAAGCGGACAGTTATCCAAGACAGCTCTCCGGAGGCCAGAAGCAGAGAGTTGCAATCGTAAGGGCATTGCTGATGCATCCGGAAATTCTGCTGCTGGATGAGATCACAGCTGCACTTGACCCCGAGATGGTAAGAGAAGTACTTCAGGTTGTGCTGGAACTGGCAAAAGACGGAATGACCATGATTATCGTTACCCATGAGATGGAATTTGCAAAAGCAGTCGCAGACCGTATTGTATTTTTAGACCAGGGAAAAATTGTAGAAGAAAATACACCGGAAGAATTTTTTGCCCATCCGAAAACGGAACGTGCGCAGAAATTCTTAAATAGTTTTCATTATGAACTTGTACACCATAATCTGTAATTATACAGGTAGGTAATTGCGAAACACTTAAATTTTTGCAAATGCATATGCAAATGAAACATTACACGAAGGCACGCTCCCGCTACATTCGGCTGGTAGCGGTACTAAGATGCTAAAATACAGCATCTAAGTGCCGACCGCCTCATAGTACCTTCTTAGTAATTGTTTGATTTGCATATACAATAAAGATAAATTATGAGTTTCGCAATTAACTAAATTATGCAGGAATTAAAAGGAGGAAAAAGATGAAGAAGAGAATTTTAAGTTTTATTTTAGTATTGGGACTTTTGGCACTCATGCTGACAGGCTGTACGTCCGACAGTAAGGATTCCGGAAGCAGCACAAAGACAGCAAAGGCAAGAACTTTAGAAGAAATTAAAAAAGACGGAAAAATCCGAATCGGTGTATTCAGTGATAAGAATCCGTTTGGTTATGTGGATGAAAATGGTAAAGTCCAGGGCTATGATATCTATTTTGCAAAGAGAATTGCCAAAGACTTATTAGGCAGTGAAGATGCCGTAGAATTTGTTTATGTGGAAGCAGCGAGCCGTGTAGAATATCTTCAGTCAGGAAAAGTAGACATTACACTGGCAAACTTTACCGTAACAGAGGAAAGAAGCGAGAAGGTAGATTTTGCACTTCCTTACATGAAGGTGGCACTTGGTGTTGTATCACCAGATTCCGAACTGATTAAGAGTGTCGATGATCTGGATGGAAAGAACCTCATCGTTGTAAAAGGAACAACAGCGGAAACCTATTTTTCAGAAAACTATCCGAATGTAAAATTAACAAAATTTGATGAATACCAGGAAGCCTATGACGCACTTGCCGATGGAAGAGGAGATGCATTCTCTACTGACAATACTGAAGTGCTTGCGTGGGCAATGAAGAACAAAGGATTTACCGTAGGAATCGAATCACTTGGTAATGTGGATGCCATTGCACCTGCAGTACAGAAGGGCAATACCGAATTATTAAACTGGCTCAATGAGGAAATTAAGACACTGGGCGAGGAACAGTTCTTCCATGCAGATTATGAAGCAACACTGCGTAGTGTATACGGCGAGGACGCTGATGCAGATCAGCTCGTTGTAGAAGGCGGCGTAATGGAATAAAGAGTAATCTGAAAAATAAATAAAGATTAGAGAAAAGCGATTATTACCGGAATTTGTAATAGTCGCTTTTTATGTGGATTTTCAATAATGAATGTGATATACTGTGAAAAGCTGAAAGAAAGATTTGGACAGATAGCAGAGGTAGAGATAAAATGGATCGAAAGAAATTGGCATTGGAAATCATAGAACGTCTGAAAACAGAATATCCGGATGCGGTATGCAGTCTTGACTACGATCAGGCATGGAAACTGCTTGTCAGTGTAAGACTGGCGGCACAGTGTACGGATGCAAGAGTAAATCAGGTTGTAAAAGGATTATTTGAAAAATATCCGGACGTGGATGCACTTGCAGAGGCTCCGGTGGAAGAGATTGAAAAGATTGTAAGACCATGCGGGCTGGGAAACAGTAAAGCAAGGGATATCAGTGCATGTATGAAGATGCTGAAAGAAGAGTATGGCGGAAAAGTCCCGGATCAGTTCGAGGAACTGTTAAAGCTTCCGGGAGTGGGTCGTAAGAGTGCCAATCTGATTATGGGCGATGTCTTTGGAAAACCTGCCATTGTAACGGACACGCACTGCATCCGGCTGACGAACCGCATGGGACTTGTGGATCAGATCAAAGATCCCAAGAAGGTGGAAATGGAACTCTGGAAAATCATTCCGCCGGAGGAAGGCAGCGAGTTCTGCCATCGTCTGGTGTGGCATGGCAGGGAAGTCTGTACGGCACGAACCCGTCCATATTGTGACAAGTGTTGCATAAAAGACATATGTCCAAAGATTGGAGCAGGGTAAAATGTATGATGCACAGATAAGAGAACCATTATTTGATTATCTTGATGAGAAATATCCAAAGAACCGTATTTTTGAGGAAAAAATTATGGGAAAGTCAAGGGCGGATATCGTTATGGTTCTGGATGGCAGTCTTGCAGGACTGGAGATAAAAAGTGATGCGGACACTTATGACAGGCTGGAAACCCAGGTAAAAGATTACGATAAGTTCTGCGATTATAACTATATCGTGGCAGGAATTACGCATGAAAAGCATGTGGAAGAGCACGTCCCGGAGTGGTGGGGGATTCTGATCGTATCGGAAGAAGAAGGAAAAGTTAAAATCGTACAGAAAAGAGAAGCGGGAAAAAACAGGAAATGTAAGGTAAGCCAGCAGATAAAGTGGCTGTGGAGAACGGAACTTAACCATATCCTTGCCAGAAACTATCTTCCGGCATATAAGGCAAAGAGTAAGAAATTTGTACAGGATAAGCTGCTTGAGAAGGTTGGGGAAGAAGAACTAAAAAACCAGATAGTGGAAGAATTATTTGAACGGGATTATGAGCAATGGCAGAAAGAATTTGAAGCATACCGGAAAGAACAGGGCAGACCGGTAAGAAAGAAACGGATGAAGAAAAAGAAATTATACAGAATGTAATGTATACAATAAAACAGAGAGAGGATAATTATGGAGAAAGCAAAAAAGAAATGTAATCCATTGTGGCATTATGTGGCGAAAAATCTGTGGCGGTATCTGATTGCCGCAGTGACAATGGGAATTAGTATTCTGTTAGATATCTGGTTTCCCCTGATCACAATGGGAATCGTGGATAATGTTATTATCGGTGGAAATATGGGAATGTTAAAGAATTACCTGATCAGTATCCTGATTGTCGGTTTCGGCCGTGCAGCTTCCCAGTATATCAAGGAATTTACCTGTGACGTGACCGGAAGTATCGTGGCGAGCGATGTCAGAAAAAATCTGTTCTGTCACATCCAGACACTGTCTCGGACGTATTTTGATAAGAATAATACGGGCGAGCTGATGGCAAGGGTTAAAGATGATGTGGACCGTCTGTGGGATGTCTTTGGATTTGTCGGAATGCTGGCGGTAGAGGCATGTGCATATACCATAGGGGTACTGGTTTTCATGGTGCGGCTGAACTGGAAGCTCAGTCTGATTCCGGTTGCGATTCTGCCCATTATGGGTGTCATGGCGATCCGGCTGGAAAAGAAGCTGGACAAGGTATACGATGAGATTAGTGAGCAGAATGCCGTTTTAAATACGGTAGTGCAGGAGAATCTGGGAGGTGTCCGCACCGTCCGGGCATTTGCGAGAGAAGATTATGAGATGGAGAAGTTCCGTCAGAATAATGAGAAATATTATGAGTTAAACGTACATCAGGCAGAGATTATGGCGGATTTTGAACCGAAGATGTCATTTCTGCCAAAGATTATGCAGCTGCTTGTCCTGCTGACCGGCGGTTATGCCGTTATTCAGGGAAGTGCGACACTCGGAATGCTGACTGCGTTCTTACAGTATGCCAACAATATCGTATGGCCGATGGAGAATCTCGGCTGGTTGACCAATGCGGTGGCGGCGGCATTTGCTTCAAATAAGAAAATCAATAAAATCCTGGCAGAAGAGCCGCAGATTAAGAACCGGGAAAATGCGGAAGAACTAAAAGACCCGCAGGGAAATCTCCGGTTTGACCATGTATCCTTTGAACTGCATGGAACCCCGATCCTCGAGGACATTAATTTTGAACTTGAACAGGGACATACCCTGGGTATCATGGGTATGACAGGTGCGGGAAAGAGTACGATTGTCAGTCTGATTAACCGGTTTTATGATGTAAATGAGGGAAGGATTCTGCTCGATGGAAGGGATATTCGGGAACTGACACTGGAATCTGTGCGGGGATGCACCTCAGTTGTGACGCAGGATGTGTTTCTGTTTTCCGATACCATCCGGGAAAACTTAAAACTCGGACAGAGAAAGAGTATGTCGGATGACCGGGTAAAACAGTCGCTGGCGGCTGCCCATGCACAGGAGTTTGTGGAAAAACTGGAAGATGGTTACAATACCGTGATTGGAGAGCGTGGAGTAGGCCTGTCCGGCGGGCAGAAGCAGCGTCTGAGTATCGCCAGGGCATTGGCAAAAGATGCAAAAATCCTGATTCTGGACGATTCCACCTCCGCACTCGATATGGAGACGGAGTATGAGATTCAGAAAATGCTGGCAGAGAAAAAAGAGATGAGCAAAATCGTCGTGGCACACCGGATTTCTTCTGTGCGCAATGCGGATGAAATCATTGTTCTGAGTCACGGGAAAATAGCGGAGCGCGGCAGACACGAAGAACTGCTTGCGAAAAAAGGCCTGTACTATGCGACCTATGAGGCACAGTATGGAGATTACCGCAAAGCAAAACAGGAGAGAAGGTGAGAAAATGGCAATTAATTCTGTCAAAGAAGATGAGCAGCAGAAAGATTCAGTGAAGATGAAAGTAATCTTCCGGCTGTTCGGCTATATGATGCGCTATAAAAAGGAGATACTGATGGTACTTCTGGCAATGGGTGTATCCCTGTCGATTTCCATGATTCAGCCATTGCTTATGGAACATGCCATTGATGTAAATATTACAGGAAAAGACTGGAACGGATTGGTATGGATTGTCTGTATTTCCCTTGCCATGAGTATTATCTTTATGTTTACGTCCAGATTCTGGATGCGCACCATGGCAAAAGTATCCAACCGGGTGCTTCTTGTGGTCCGGGAAGAGTTGTATGCCCATATCCAGACATTGGGATTTGATTTTTTTGACTCCCGTCCGACCGGAAAAATACTGGCAAGGGTGATCGGAGATGTTAATTCACTGAAGGATGTGATACACAGTACGGTTACACAGCTGATTCCTGATTTTCTGACGGTAATCGTGGTATTTGTGATTATGCTTATTAAAAGTCCGGTGCTGACTTTGTCTGCGATTACGGCAATGCCTGTTATTCTGGCAGGTATGTATGTGGCAGAGATTCTCGCCCACAAAAAATGGCAGATTCACAGGAAGAAATCATCCAATATCACGGCATTTGTACATGAGGATTTTTCCGGAATCGGCATTGTGCAGAGTTTTACGGCAGAAAAAGAATCACAGGAGGAATTTTCCAGGCTGGTGGATGAACACAGAATATCGTTCCGCAATGCAGTCATGATTGCGGATGGATTTAGTCCGACGATAGAAATTTCCTGGGGAATCGGTACATTTCTGTTGTATTATATCGGTATCAGCAGACTGGGAGCAGGTCATGTAGGGGTAGGAACATTTGTGGCATTTTCAACTTATTTATCCATGTTCTGGGGACCGGTCAGAAACCTGGCGAGTTATTACAACAAGCTGGTAACGAATTTATCGGCAGCAGAACGTATATTCGAAGTGTTGGATATGCAAACCAATATCAAAGAAAAGGATAATGCGTATGAACTGCCGGAAGTGGCAGGGACTGTCACGTTTGACCATGTATCGTTTGCTTATCCGGATGAGCCGGAGCGGATGATTCTGCATGATGTAAATTTTGAGATAAAACCGGGGGAAACCATTGCACTGGTCGGTCCGACCGGAGCAGGAAAATCGACCATTGTACATTTGATCAGCAGATTCTACAATGCGACAGAGGGAAGTGTCCGGATTGACGGACATGACATTCAGGAAGTGACACTGAAGAGCCTGCGAAAACAGATGGGAGTCATGGCACAGGATAATTATCTGTTCTCTGGGACAATAAAGGATAATATCCGTTATGGAAAGTCAGATGCAACGGATGAAGAGATTATCAGAGCGGCGAAGGCAGTCCATGCACATGAATTCATCATGGAACTGGAAAAAGGATACGATACGGAAATCAGTGAAAGAGGTGCAAGACTTTCGAACGGTCAGCGACAGCTGCTGGCATTCGCAAGAACCATGGTGTCCAATCCGTCCATTCTGATACTGGATGAAGCTACATCAAGCATTGACACGCATACAGAAATTCTGGTGCAGGAGGGAATCGAGTCGCTCTTAAAGGGAAGAACATCGTTCATTATTGCACACAGACTTTCCACGATAAAAAATGCGGACAGGATCTTTGTCATAAATAATGGCGGTATCTGCGAGTCCGGAAACCACGAAGAACTGATGGAAAAGAAAGGTGCTTATTATCAACTGTACGAGGCACAGTTTAAAAATGTTAAATAGAGGATAAGTGAAATGGTAAGTATAATTTTTAAAGAAATTGATTTTTACCAGCTGTTCTGGCTGATGTGCGTATATTCTGTCGGCGGCTGGGTTGCAGAAACCATCGTAGGAATTGTCCGGAATAAAAGATTTACAAATAAAGGATTTCTGAATGGACCATATTGTATTATTTATGGAATCGCAGCAGTAATTGTTACCGTTGGATTTGAGGAACTGCAGGAATCCTTGCTGTTTCTGTTTGTCGGTTCCGCAGTTTTATGCACGGTAATAGAATGGATTGCTGCAAAATCCATTGAAAAGGTCGCAAAGGTAAGATTGTGGGATTACTCCGGAAAAAGATTTAATCTCGACGGATATATCTGTCTGCAGTATTCTATGATCTGGGGACTTATCGGAACGATCGGGTTAAAATACTGTAATCCGTTTCTGAATAATTTATATCGGTTGTTAAATGGTTCGGTTTTTCATATCTGCCTCTGGATTGTTTTCTGGCTTCTGGCAGTTGATTTTGCAGGTTCTTATTTTGCAGCAAGGGGAATGGCGGAAAAATATCCGGGTGTGGAAAGCGTCAACAACACACTTACCATTGTGAGAACACATCTTGGCAACTGGATGGCAGACCATATGGAGAGACGTCTGAAAAAGGCTTATCCACAGGGAAAACGACAGGGAGCAATTAGAGTTAAAAGCAAGGATGAGGTATTTGCCCAGGGCTGTAGCTTCTACAAATTATTTCTGTTGTTTGTAATCGGAGCATTTCTGGGCGATATCACGGAAACCATTTACTGCAGACTGGCAGGTGGTGTCTGGATGAGCAGGAGCAGTGTGGTCTGGGGACCGTTTAGCATTGTCTGGGGACTGGCGATGATGTTTGCCACATCGTTTCTTTATAATTACCGGACACGTTCAGACAGTTTTATTTTCTGGTTTGGTACGATCATGGGAGGTGTGTATGAATATCTGTGCAGTGTGTTTACGGAAGTAATGTTCGGACAGGTATTCTGGGATTACAGCAGTATGCCGTTTAATCTCGGAGGCCGGATTAATCTTTTGTATTGCTTTTTCTGGGGAATGGCAGCTGTGGTATGGATCAAAAGACTGTTCCCGGTCATTTCGTCCTATATCGAGAAGATACCGGTACATCCGGGAAAGATGATTACCTGGGTGTTGGTTGTATTTATGAGCTGTAATATGCTTCTATCCGGAATGGTGTTAGCACGTTACTCAGCAAGAACAGAAGGGGCAGAAGCACAGAATACTATGGAGAGCTGGATAGACAGTCATTATAACGATCAGAAGGTCGAGAGAATATATCCGAATATGAAAGATGCAAAGGAAAAATAGAAACAGAGGAACTAGACATGAATAAGAAATATATTAGAATACTGGGGATTGCGGCTGTATTGGCTGTAATTGCCCTGCTGATCGCATTCAGCATGAATACACCGGGGAAAATTACGGATCCGGAAACTTATGAGCCACGGGTGTACGCAAGCATTCTGGCATTGCTTCCGCCGGTAATTGCAATCGCACTGGCACTGGTAACAAAGGAAGTATATTCCTCTTTGTTTGTTGGAATCCTGACGGGAGCATTGCTCTATTCCAATTTTAATCTTGAATTAACCATAAACACGATGTTTTTTAACGAAAACGGGGGAATGGTATCGAAATTATCTAACTCCTGGAACGTCGGTATTCTTGTGTTTCTGGTAATGCTTGGCATTCTGGTTGCACTGATGAATAAGGCAGGTGGTTCGGCGGCCTTTGGGAAATGGGCATCGAAGCGGATTAAGACAAGGGTCGGTGCACAGCTTGCAACCGTGGCACTGGGAGTCATGATCTTTGTGGATGATTATTTTAACTGTCTGACCGTGGGAAATGTCATGCGCTCCGTGACGGACAGACATCAGGTATCCAGGGCAAAACTTGCCTATCTGATTGATGCGACCGCAGCGCCTATCTGCATCATTGCACCGATCAGCTCCTGGGCGGCAGCAGTGACCTCGTCTGTTCCGGAAAATTCAGGAATCAACGGGTTTGCAACCTTTTTAAGAACTATTCCCTATAATTATTACGCAGTATTTACATTGATTACAGTTATATTTCTGACGGTTTCCCGTGTGGATTTTGGTCCGATGAAAAAACATGAATTAAATGCAATTAAGGGAGATCTTTTCACGACAAAAGAAAGACCATTCCGGGATGACAAAGGAGATTTTGTCAATCCGCGCGGCAGGGTTGTGGATCTGGTTCTTCCAGTGACGGTGCTGATTCTGGCATGTATTACCAGTATGCTGTATACGGGCGGATTTTTTGATGGTGTCAGCTTTGTTACCGCATTTTCACAGTCCGATGCATCGGTCGGACTGGTGATGGGTTCTTTCATCGCACTGGCATTTACCTTTATTTTCTATATGGGAAGAGGTGTTATTTCTTTTGAGGACTTCATGTCATGCGTCTCCGAAGGATTTAAGACAATGGTTTCCCCTATATTAATTTTATCTTTTGCATGGACTCTGTCAGGAGTTACAAGTCTTCTGGGAGCTGATATTTATGTGGCAGATCTGGTAGGACAGTCAGCATCATCCCTTCAGATGATGCTTCCGGCAATTATCTTTGTTGTAGCACTTGGACTGGCATTTGCAACCGGAACCTCCTGGGGAACGTTTGGCATCCTGATTCCGATTGTTATGGGTGTATTCCCGGATGGGGAAATGATGGTAATATCCATATCAGCCTGCCTTGCAGGTGCTGTGTGCGGGGATCACTGTTCCCCGATTTCCGATACAACAATCCTGGCATCCGCAGGCAGCCAGTGTCATCATGTAAACCATGTGGCGACACAGCTTCCATATGCGCTGACCGTAGCAGGAGTTGCATTTGTAAGTTATATTATTGCGGGAATTACAAAGAATGTATTTATCAGCTTTGCGGCAGGACTTTGTATTCTGTTCGGAGTGCTGTTTACCATCCGCCATGTGGCAGGAACAGAAGAATACCGGACAGAACCGGAAGAGGACAAATAAAGAAGGAAAAAAGAAAGAGCAGGTTAACCCTGCTCTTTTTCGGTATCTGTGGAGTTTTCTTCTTCCACAGGTATTTTTTCTTCTGTTGTTGCTGTTGTTTTTTCGTCCGCCGGTTCGTCTGGTTCTTCTTGTGGAAGGAAGAAGATACCATATTTGTGAAGCCGTTTTTCGATGAAATAATTCAGAATATAGGCAATTACGGCAAGGGTTGGAACTCCGAGGAACATACCGAGTACACCGGAGATGGAGCCGCCGACCGTGATTGCAAAAATAATCCACAGAGGACGCAGCCCCGTGCTTTCACCGAGAATCTTTGGTCCGAGATAAAGTCCGTCAAACTGCTGGAGAACAATAATCAGAACGGTAAAGATCAGGGCATATTTAAAACTTACAAATAGCAGTAGCAGTATGCCCGGTACAGCACCGATAAATGGTCCGAAATAAGGAATCATATTGGTAACACCGACAATTACACTGATAATCAGGGCATATGGAAGCTTTAAAATGCTCATTGCAATAAAACACAAGATACCGATAATCAAGGAGTCGATTAATTTTCCGATAATAAAACTGCTGAAGATACGGTTACATTCGGAACCGGTATGTAATAATTTATCGCCGGTTTTCTGACCGAAGATAGCATAAATCACACGTTTTGCATTAAATATTAGCCGGTTTTTATCAATCAGCATATAGACGGAAACAATGATGGCGATAATGGCATTTAAAAATCCGGAAATCAGTGACATGGACGTATTATAAATGGTTGGAATAATCGTTGGAATTGCCTTTGTGATAATATTAATGATTTTATCCGGAATTTCTTCCATGGCATCATTGATCACGGACAGATCCCATTCCGGATGGGTGGATTCCAGTTCCAGTATCTTATCCATAAACTGCTTGTAGCCCGACTGTGCAGAATTTACAAAAGAAGTAATCTGTGTCAGGGAATCAACAATCTGCGGGATAATATAGAATAACACGGTTATAATTAAGCCGAGTACAATGACATAGGACAGGAGAATGGAAAAGCCCTTACAGATTCCGGGGTGCCTGTCCTTAAAGAAACGGTTCAGGAAATTATCCAGTACCTTGCTTAACGGGTTCAGGAAATAGGCAATCAGCAGACCGAACAGAAACGGATATAATACTTTCAGTGCGTGGGAAATAGTCGAACTGGTGGACTCCCAATTCATGATCACCCGGATAATCAGGGAACATACGGTAACCACGGCGATGGTATATAAAGCAATGGTATAATATTTATTATTTTTTGAAAATTTATGGTTCATAGACACTCCAATCCGCAAAACTGCTGTTACTTTATTTTAATATTAATCTTATCTCATGAGGGGAATTAATGCAAGTATTGTTTGGTAAAGAAAATATAAATTTTGATAAAGATCCGGTTTTCTTCTTGCGGCATTAGTGGTATTATAATGCAGAAGAAAGCAGATACTAAGTAAAGAGGAAGAAAAAGATGGAACAGAAAGTCAGAAGTAACAGGAGAAAAGAACAGAGAAAACGCGAACTGAGAAGAAAGGCGGCCTTGACCGCTGCAACGATTGTACTTGCGGCAGTTTTGCTATCTGCCTTTTGGAATCATAATAAAAAAGAAACGCAGACCGTTCAGGCTGTCGATCATAAAGTAAAGACATTATCAGAGGAAGAAAGCACGACAGAACCGGAAACAGAAGAAGAGGAAACACTCAGATATCCGAAGGTAAGTGAACAGTATACGGAAATTGTTTCCGAAAATGTAAGAAGTCCATATGTGGCATTGCTTGATGTGGAAAATAACTGCATTATAGCGGGAAAAAATAAGGATGCAAGAATTTATCCGGCATCCATGACGAAGGTAATGACATTGATTGTTGCAGTGGAACATCTGCAGGATCTGTCGCAGACGTTTACCATGACGGCAGATATTGTAGATCCGCTGTTCCGTGAGGGAGCATCCAGAGCAGGGTTTGAAGCCGGGGACACTGTAAATATGGAGGATATGCTATACGGACTGATTCTTCCATCCGGAGCAGATGCTGCTGTAGGACTTGCCATCATGACGGCAGGATCGGAGGATAATTTTGCGGTACTGATGAATGAAAAGTGTGAAGAACTTGGATTGCAAAACACACATTTCATGAATGCATCTGGACTGCACAATGAAAATCAGTATACGACTCCGGTTGAGATGGCGATGATTCTTGCGTATGCCATGCAGAACCCGGAATGTGCGAAGATCTTATCAATCTACCAGCATACTACTGCACCGCTTGCGTCCCATCCGGAAGGAATATTGCTTACCAGCACTATGTTTGGCAGAATGTATGGGACAGAAGTGCCGAATGTCACGATTCAGGCAGGAAAGACCGGATATACACAGGAAGCGGGCAACTGCCTTGTAAGCTATGCGGAAAAAACAGGACATCATTATATCGCACTTACCGCAGGGGCAGAGAACAGATGGCATGTCGTCTATGATGATTTTGAGCTGTATGGCAATTATCTTCCGGCAGATGAATCAGAGACACAGGAAACAACAGGAACATCAGAAACAACTCAGGCACAGAACGTAGAATAATAGATAAAGTGTTGCTTATTTTGCAAAATGTTGTATAATAGATAAAACAAAAAATTATGAGGTAGAACAATGGCAGAAAAAGTAGACAGAAGAATCAGAAAAACAAAAAGTCAGCTAAAGAGCGGATTAGCACAGCTTATGATGGAGAAAAGCATTAATGAGATATCTGTAAAGGAACTGGTGGAAAAGGTGGATATTAACCGATCCACCTTTTATCTGCACTATTCTGATATCTATAATCTTCTGGATGAGGTAGAGAATGATATGTTAAAAGAGATTACGCATATTATCGAGACACATCCGATGGGAGAGAAGGATAATACATTTACCTTTATGGAAGATATTTTCATGGTGCTGGAGCAGAACAAAGAGATTTGCAAGGCATTGATGGGGGATAACGGAGATGCGAATTTTACCGTTAAAATCAAGGAAATCATCAGTGAAAATGCAATGAGGAATCTGGAACTGTTATTTCCGGATATCAAGGACGATTTGAAGTATACTTTTTCTTTCTGCCTGTATGGCTGCATGGGAATTGTAAATCAGTGGCTGTTTGAAAACGGAACGGAAACACCGGGGCATATGGCAAAGCTGACCTTTTCCATGGTAATCCATGCACTCGGCATTAATAAAAAATATGATGAGATATTAAAAATGACAGATCATGAATAGTACAGGAAATGGAGGACCGTATTTTATGAAAGAAATAGACATCACAAAAATACCGGCATATCAGCTGGTGAAAAAAGAAGACATCGAAGAGCTGAGTACCACAGGTTATCTTCTGAAACATAAAAAAAGTGGTGCAAGAGTGCTGCTGCTTGTCAATGATGATAATAACAAAGTGTTTAATATCGGCTTTCGGACACCGCCGGCAGATGATACCGGAGTTCCGCATATCATAGAACATACCGTATTATGCGGCTCAAAGAAGTATCCTCCGAAAGATCCGTTCGTCGAACTGGTCAAAGGCTCTTTAAATACATTTTTAAATGCAATGACCTTCCCGGATAAAACCATTTTTCCGGTTGCCAGCTGCAATGAGAAAGATTTTAAGAATCTTATGAATGTTTATTTGGATGCGGTATTTTATCCAAATATTTATGAGAAGGAAGAGATTTTCCGCCAGGAAGGATGGAGTTATGAACTTGAGGATAAGGACGGGAAACTTGCATTAAATGGTGTTGTATACAATGAAATGAAAGGTGCACTGTCATCTCCGGACAGTATTCTTGAGAGGGAAATCCAGAGGGAGATGTTCCGGGATACCTGTTACAGCTATGAGTCCGGGGGTGATCCGGAGTTTATCCCGGATCTTACCTATGAACAGTTTCTTGAATTTCACAGAAAATATTACCATCCGGTAAACAGCTATATTACATTGTACGGTGATATGGATATGGAAGAGCGGTTAAACTGGATGGATCAGGAATATCTGGATCATTTTGAGGAAATACAGATTGATTCTGAGATTCAGTATCAGAAGCCATTTGAACGTATCAGACAGATTAGTAAAAAATATCCGCTTGGTCAGGAAGAGGATGAGAAAGAAAAGACGATCTATTCCTACACGGTGACAGCGGGAAATGCGACCGATCGTATGGAATACTATGCCATGCGTGTTCTGGATTATGCCCTGATCTCCATGCCGGGTGCACCGCTTAAAAAGGCACTGCTGGATGCAGGTATCGGAAAAGATATTTCGGGAGGATATTCAGGAGGCTCTTTGCAGAATACATTTTCCGTAATAGCAAAAGAAGCGGAAGAAGGAAAGGGAGAGGAATTTTTCCGGATTATCGAAGAAGTTCTGGAAAAAACAGTGCAGCAGGGACTGGATAAGGACAGTATCAAAGCCGCATTGAATGTGATCGAATTCCAGTACCGTGAGGCGGATTTCGGCTCTTATCCAAAAGGACTGTTTTACTGTATGGACAGCCTTGAAAGCTGGTTATACGATGATAATGAACCATTTATGCATATTAAGGCGGGAGATACCTTTGAAGAATTAAAGAAAAAGGATACCCGTTATTTTGAAGAATTAATCGAAACCTATTTCTTAAAAAATACACATAAGCTGCTGCTTACACTGGAACCGGAAAAAGGACTCGATGAAAAGAAAAATCACAGACTGGAAGAAAAACTGACGGCTTACAAGGCATCCCTCAGCGAAGAGGAACTGGATAAGATAATCAGGGAAACAGCACATTTAAAACAGTACCAGAGTGAACCGTCAACGGAAGAAGAATTAAGGACCATTCCATTGCTGCGGCTGGAAGACATTGATAAATATCCACAGAAATTCAGTATAGAGGAAAGAGTGTCAAATAACATCAAAGTCATATTCAGCAATGTCAAATCCAATGGAATCGCATATATCAATGTGGCATTTCATGCAGAAAAGCTCAGTCAGGATATGATCCCATATCTTGCACTTTTAAAAGCTGTGCTGGCCAATATGGATACCGAACATTTCACTTATACCGAATTAAATAATTACATCAATATGCATACCGGCGGATTTGGAAATGATTTTGTCCAGTATGGAAAGAAAGATGGAAGCATTACCAAATTATTTGAAAATGATATCAAGGTATTTTATCCGAAGATGAAGGAAGCATTTGTCATTCTGGAAGAAGTATTGCTGCATACCAGATTTTCCGATACAAAACGTTTATATGAAATTATTGCTGAGAATAAATCCAAAATGAGAATGCGTCTCATATCTTCCGGCCATCTCATTGCGGTTACAAGGGCAAACTCTTATATGTGTGAAAGCGGTTATGTGAAAGATATGACCAGCGGAGCGGGATATTATCATTTCCTGGATAAACTGGAGAAAAACTTTGACGAAAAGAAGCAGGAAATCGTAGATACACTGGAAGAACTGGTAAAGAAACTCTTTACAAAGCAGAATGTCATTTTAAGCTTTACGGCAGAAGAGGCAGGATATGAATGTATGGAAGGGTATTTCAAAGAATTTACGGACCGGCTTTATGAGAGTACAGAAGAAGAGAAACCGAATGCGGTTGTGCTTCGGAAATTAAATGAAGGACTTAAGATTCCGTCTCCGGTTTCCTATGTGGCAAGGGTCGGAAACTTTAAGAAAGCAGGATATGAATATAATGGTGCTATGGATACGTTAAGGAATATCCTCGATTATGATTATCTGTGGAATAATGTCCGTGTCAAGGGCGGTGCATACGGAGTATCAAGCAATTACGGGGCAACAACCGGAAATGTCATGTTTGTATCCTACCGTGATCCGAATGTGGAAAAAACAAATGATGTTTTTGAAGGAATTCCGGAATATCTGAGAAATTTTGATGCCGATGAACGTGAGGTATTGAAATTTATTATCGGAACAATCAGCGGAAAAGATACCCCGATCAATCCGGCAGCACAGGGAAGAAGATCCTTTGCGGCATATTTATCCGATATCAGTTATGAAGATATATGCAAAGAAAGAGAAGAAATACTGTCCCTGAATGTTCAGAAGGTAAGGGCACTTGCCCCTGTAATAGAGGCAGTACTTGCACAGGATTATATCTGTGTGGTAGGCAATTCGGATAAGATTGAAGAGGGAAAAGAATTATTTGGCGAAGTAAAAGATCTGCTGGTATAATGGCAGCGGAAGACAGATTTGCAAAGAGAAAGAGAGAAAATATGGAAAAAAGCACAAAGTCAGGATTTGTAACATTAATAGGAAGACCAAATGTAGGAAAATCAACATTGATGAACCGTCTGATTGGACAGAAAATAGCGATTACTTCAAATAAGCCGCAGACAACAAGAAACAGGATTCAGACGGTTTACACGGATGAGCGGGGACAGATTGTATTTCTCGATACACCAGGTATTCATAAGGCCAAAAACAAGCTTGGGGAATATATGGTAAATGTGGCAGAGAATACATTGAAAGAAGTAGATGTAATCCTCTGGCTGGTTGAGCCGACTACCTTCATTGGTGCAGGAGAAAGACATATAGCGGAGCAGCTGCAGAAAGTTACCACTCCGGTCATTCTTGTCATCAACAAGGTTGATACCGTAAAGAAAGAAGAAATCCTGGTGTTTATCGATGCATACCGGAAAATCTACGATTTTGCGGAAATTATCCCGGTGTCGGCATTAAAGGGAACAAATACGGATGATGTTGTAGAAACGATTTTCAAATATCTTCCGTATGGTCCGATGTTCTATGACGAAGATACCGTAACCGACCAGCCGATGCGCCAGATTGTTGCGGAATTAATCCGGGAAAAAGCACTCCGATGCCTGGACGAGGAAATTCCGCATGGCATAGCAGTCTATATTGATACCATGAAGGAAAGAAAGACAGGGGATATCATAGATATCGAGGCAACGATTGTGTGCGAACGGGAATCACATAAAGGCATTATAATCGGAAAACAGGGACAGATGCTTAAGAAAATCGGAACGCAGGCAAGAAAAGAGATTGAAAACATGATGGATATCAAAATCAATCTCAAGCTATGGGTAAAGGTAAGAAAAGAGTGGAGAGACAGCGATGTCCAGCTTAAGAATTTTGGTTATAATCCGAAGGATGTTTAGAAAGGACTGACATGACCGAGGAAATCATTCTGACCGGCATGGTAATTCTTGCTTCGCCGGTCGGCGAATATGATAAGAGGGTTGTGATACTGACAAAGGAAAGAGGACTGATTACTGCATTTGCCAAAGGTGCAAAAAGACCAAAAAGCCAGTTTTCTGCAAGCACAAGACCATTTTCCTTTGGAAAATTCACGGTATATGAAGGAAAAAATGCATATAATCTTGTAAATACGGAGATTGAGAATTATTTTGAAGAAATAATGGAAGACATGGACCGCATTTCGTATGGATTCTATTTTCTGGAGCTGGCACAGTATTTCGGTGTTGAAAATATGGAATCAAAGAATATGCTGCTGCTTCTCTACCAGTCCCTGCGGGCATTGATTCATCCTTCCCTGGATAACCGGCTGGTCAGACGCATCTATGAACTGAAAATGCTCTGTTTTCACGGGGAATATCCAGGAATGTTTGAATGTATGAAATGTGGGAAGAAGGAAAAACTTGATGGATTCAGCATCGTTTATAACGGGGTACTCTGCGGCAACTGTCATTCCGCAGATAAGCTGGAGCTGGACACATCGACAATCTATACCATGCAATATGTCATTGCGTCGGAAATTAGTAAGTTATTTACTTTTCAGGTTTCGGAAAATGTACTCACAGAATTCGGCATGGTTATGAACCGTTTTCTGTCCGTGTATACCGATAAAGTATTTCACAGTCTGGAAATGCTGGAATAGAAGAAAACAGAAGCATAAAAAAGGACTTGCTAAACTGCGGGTGGAAATGTTATAATTTATAGCAATATATTTCTGAAAAGGAAATGAATTAAAATTTTAATAGAAAGATAGAAGGAGATAATCTGTGATGGAAAAGACAATGGATAAAATCGTGGCATTAGCAAAAGCAAGAGGATTTGTGTATCCTGGCTCTGAAATATATGGAGGCCTTGCAAATACATGGGATTATGGTAATCTTGGTGTAGAATTAAAGAATAACGTAAAGAAAGCATGGTGGCAGAAGTTCATCCAGGAAAATCCATATAACGTAGGTGTGGACTGTGCGATTCTCATGAATCCTCAGACCTGGGTGGCATCCGGACATCTTGGCGGATTTTCCGATCCGTTAATGGACTGTAAAGAATGTCATGAAAGATTCCGTGCCGATAAAGTAATTGAAGATTGGGCAGAAGAAAATAATTATGAACTGGAAGGTTCCGTGGACGGATGGACACAGGAGCAGATGAAGAACTTTATTGAAGAGAAGAATATTGCCTGCCCTACCTGTGGAAAACATAATTTTACCGATATCAGACAGTTTAATCTCATGTTCAAAACGTTCCAGGGTGTAACAGAAGATGCAAAGAATACGGTATATTTAAGACCGGAAACCGCACAGGGAATTTTCGTTAATTTCAAGAATGTACAGAGAACCTCAAGAAAGAAGATTCCATTTGGCATCGGACAGATCGGTAAGTCTTTCCGTAACGAAATTACACCGGGTAACTTTACTTTCCGTACCAGAGAATTTGAACAGATGGAACTTGAATTCTTCTGTGAACCAGGTACGGATCTGGAATGGTTCCAGTACTGGCGTGCATTCTGCCGTGACTGGCTCTTAAGCCTCGGCATTAAGGAAGATGAGATGCGTCTGCGTGATCATTCACCAGAAGAATTATGCTTCTACAGCAAGGGAACAACCGATATCGAATTCCTCTTCCCATTCGGATGGGGCGAACTCTGGGGCATCGCCGACAGAACCGATTACGATTTGACACAGCACCAGAATACCTCCGGTGAACCGATGGATTACTTCGATGATGAGAAGAAAGAAAAATACATTCCATATGTAATTGAACCATCACTGGGTGCGGATCGTGTGACACTTGCATTCCTGTGTGCAGCTTATGATGAAGAAGAACTGGAAGGCGGAGACATGAGAACTGTTCTCCATTTCCATCCGGCGATTGCACCAGTTAAGATTGGTATTCTTCCGCTTTCAAAGAAATTAAACGAAGGTGCAGAGAAGATTTATGCGGAACTTTCCAAAAAGTACAACTGTGAATTTGACGACAGAGGAAATATCGGTAAGAGATACCGCCGTCAGGACGAAATCGGAACACCATTCTGTGTTACTTATGATTTTGATTCAGAAACAGACGGATGTGTTACTGTCAGAGACAGAGATACCATGGAACAGGAAAGAATTGCCATTACAGATCTGGATAAATATTTTGCTGAAAAGATGGCATTTTAGAAAATAGAAGAAAGCAGTGGGCAGAATCCGGGGCAGCAGTGGCTGTTCCGGATTTTTTCGCGCGTAATGGAGCAGCCGATACACCGGGGCAGTCTGGATGTCTGCGTTTTGTAATAAATATGTAAAAAATTTGTATGTATGATAAAAAAATAAGAGATATCATGACAAAAATGAAATAATAATTATTACATAGATAAAAAAACAGGGAAAATAAGATAATATTACAAAAAACAGTGGAAGAAAACGGGGAAAAACGTTATAGAAATTTAAAATACAATTACATGACAAAAACAAAGAAACGTGGTAAATTATATGCAGAGAAAGATAACCGGTTAAATATTTCCTACCAAAGAAGAAAGCGGGGTGATGATGTTTCTACAGGAGGTAGACAACACAACATTTTAATTTTATACAAATAATTTGCGTGAAAAATAATTCAGGTTCCAAAACTTGATATTATTAAGATTTTAATAAGGTACAATGTCCATCTGGATATTGAAATGACAAAAGAAACAAAGAGAAAGATTACTCTGCCTGATACAGGAAAATGGCAGGGAAATCTTTCTTTTGCTGTCTGTATGTATCATAATGATAAAAACTATCTTCTATTGTATAATTTGGATAAAAAATGAGTTAAAATTCAGAAAAAATATTGACTATATGACGATATATGGTATAATTATTATAGTGTTTTTGGGTGCATTTGCACTAAAATGCCAAAATAGAGTTTGTAGATAGTCTATTTATTAAAAAAATCAGCGGTTGGACTGTCTATACAATAAATAATAGGAGGAACATTTAAATGTCAAGAAAATGGGTATACCTTTTTACAGAAGGTAATGCGAACATGCGTGAGCTTCTCGGTGGTAAAGGCGCTAACTTAGCGGAGATGACAAACATCGGACTCCCGGTACCACAGGGATTCACAATTACAACAGAGGCTTGTACACAGTATTACGAGGACGGAAGACAGATTAACGATGAAATTCAGGCACAGATTAATGAATACATCGTTAAGATGGAAGAAATTACAGGTAAGAAGTTCGGAGATAAGACAAACCCACTTCTTGTTTCAGTTCGTTCCGGTGCAAGAGCATCCATGCCAGGTATGATGGACACCATCCTGAATCTTGGTCTGAATGAAGAAGTTGTAAATGCTATCGCAGATATGTCTAAGAATCCACGTTGGGCCTGGGACTGCTATAGAAGATTTATCCAGATGTATTCTGACGTAGTTATGGAAGTCGGCAAGAAATATTTTGAACAGCTGATAGATGCTATGAAAGAAAAGAAGGGTGTAAAACAGGACGTTGAACTTGATGCTGATGACTTAAAAGAATTAGCAAACCAGTTCAAGGCTGAATACAAGTCCAAGATTGGTTCAGACTTCCCGGATGATCCAAAGGAACAGCTGATGGGAGCTATCAAGGCTGTATTCCGTTCATGGGACAACCCAAGAGCAAATGTATACAGAAGAGATAACGATATTCCATATTCATGGGGAACAGCAGTAAACGTACAGTCCATGGCATTCGGTAACATGGGTGATGATTGTGGTACCGGTGTTGCATTCACAAGAGACCCTGCTACAGGAAACAAAGGTCTGTTTGGTGAATTCCTTACAAATGCACAGGGCGAGGACGTAGTTGCCGGTGTTCGTACACCTATGAAGATTACAGAGATGGAAGATAAATTCCCTGAAGCATTCAAACAGTTCAAGGAAGTATGCAAGACATTGGAAGACCATTACAGAGATATGCAGGATATGGAATTTACGGTTGAACATGGTAAATTATACATGCTGCAGACAAGAAATGGTAAGAGAACAGCTCAGGCAGCTCTTAAGATCGCATGTGACCTCGTAGATGAAGGTATGAGAACAGAAAAAGAAGCTGTAGCAATGATTGATCCTAGAAACCTTGATACACTGCTTCATCCACAGTTTGATTCTGCTGCATTAAAGGCTGCAACACCTATGGGCAAAGGACTTGGTGCATCACCTGGTGCTGCCTGCGGTAAGATTGTATTCTCAGCAGAAGATGCAGAAAACTGGGCTGCAAGAGGAGAAAAGGTTGTTCTGGTTCGTCTGGAAACATCACCGGAAGATATTACCGGTATGAAGGCTTCACAGGGTATCCTGACTGTTCGTGGTGGTATGACAAGCCACGCTGCAGTAGTTGCCCGTGGTATGGGTACATGCTGTGTATCCGGTTGCGGCGACATTGCAATGGATGAAGAAAACAAGAAATTCACATTGGCAGGCAAAGAATTCCACGAAGGAGATTATATTTCCATCGATGGTACAACAGGTAATATCTATGATGGTCTTATCCCAACTGTAGATGCTACTATTGCAGGAGAGTTCGGAAGAGTTATGGCATGGGCTGATAAGTACAGAACTCTTAAGGTAAGAACAAATGCAGATACACCTGCAGATGCAAAGAAAGCCCGTGAACTCGGTGCGGAAGGTATCGGACTTTGCCGTACAGAGCATATGTTCTTTGAGGAAGACAGAATTGCTGCATTCCGTGAGATGATTTGCTCAGACACAGTAGAAGAAAGAGAAGCTGCATTAGACAAGATTCTTCCATATCAGCAGGGAGACTTTGAAAAATTATATGAAGCTCTGGAAGGAAATCCTGTTACAATCAGATTCCTGGATCCACCTCTTCATGAGTTCGTTCCTACAGAAGAAGCTGATATTAAGAAGCTTGCAGATGCACAGGGTAAATCAGTGGAAGATATTAAGACAATCATTAACAGTCTTCATGAATTTAACCCAATGATGGGACACAGAGGATGCCGTCTTGCAGTAACATATCCTGAGATTGCAAAGATGCAGACAAAGGCAGTTATCCGTGCAGCAATCAATGTCCAGAAGGCACATCCGGACTGGACAGTTAAACCGGAGATCATGATCCCGTTAGTATGCGAAATCAAGGAATTAAAATATGTAAAGAAAGTCGTTGTAGAGACAGCTGATGCTGAAATCGCTGCAGCAGATGCGAAACTTGAATACGAAGTAGGTACAATGATTGAGATTCCTAGAGCAGCACTTACAGCAGATGAGATTGCCACAGAAGCTGATTTCTTCTGCTTTGGTACAAACGATTTAACACAGATGACATTCGGATTCTCAAGAGATGATGCAGGTAAGTTCCTCGATGCTTACTATGATGCTAAGATCTTTGAAAACGATCCGTTTGCAAAACTTGATCAGACAGGTGTTGGCAAGTTAATGGAAATGGCTATCAAACTTGGTAAGCCGGTAAATCCTAAGTTACATGTAGGTATTTGTGGAGAACATGGTGGAGATCCTTCCTCTGTTGAGTTCTGCCATAAGATTGGACTTGACTATGTTTCATGCTCACCATTCAGAGTACCTATCGCAAGACTTGCAGCAGCTCAGGCAGCTATCGCTGAAGGCTAAAAATATCAGAAATATCTGGTTAGAAGTTTTGTATCATACTTATAAACAGGTAGGATAAAATCTTTAGTCCGTTTTGGATAGAAATATCTGAAACGGACTAATTTTTATTAATGTGGGGGGAGATATAATAGTAAGAGCAATAATGGGTAAAACGGATTTTACCCTGTATTTAAGACCAGGGAGGTAAAAAATTATGAGTACAATATCAAATTATGGCAATATCGCCGGAAGTACAAACAATTATAACAATACATCAGTTGACAATCAGAAAAAGAAAGCAAATGAAACAGAGAATACCGGTAAAACGTCCAATTTTTCCAAAACGGACAAGAACGGAAAAATAACAGGAAAAACCATCGGTCAGCCAAAGCTGAGTGAAAAAGCTGCGAAATACTATGAACAGCTGAAGAAGAAATATTTCAACATGGATTTTATTCTGGTAAGTGAGGATCAGAAGGAAACCGCAAAGGCACAGGCAGGAAGTTATGCCAATGCATCCAAAACCGTGGTTCTGATTGATGAGGATAAGATTGAGCGGATGGCAGAGGACGAGAATTACAGAAAACAGTATGAAGGCATAATTGGCAATGCAGCCAGTGGATTATCCCAGTTAAAATCATCTCTTTCCACATCCGGTGCGGATGTCAAAGGCTACGGAATGCAGGTAAATGACGGAGGTACGGCAAGTTTCTTTGCAGTATTAAAGAAATCATCCAATGCACAGAAGGAAAGAATAGAAAAAAAGAAAGAAGCTGCTAAGGCTGAAAAAAAGGCAGAAGAGAAAAGAGCCAAAAAGAAAGAGCAGGAAGAGAGGTTAAAGAAGAAAGAGCAGGATGATGATTCGGACGACACCATAACGATTACGGCATCCAGTATCGAGGAACTCATCAAAAAGATAGAGGATTATACACAGAATGAAGAAGTGAACAATGTGCAGACCAAGGAGGAAAAAGCAGTGGGTCAGCATATAGATTTTAAAGGGTAGGAAGGAAATATGGAAGAAAAGCTACAATTTGCGGTATTAATAGATGCAGAAAACGTAAGTGCAAAATATGCGGCAGTTATATTTGATGAACTGGAAAAATATGGATATGCATCCTGCAGAAGAATCTATGGAAACTGGTCCAAAGAAAACGGCTGGAAAGAAGAAATACTGCTTGCGTATTCGATCATACCAATACAGCAGTTTTCCTATACGGCTGGAAAAAACAGCACCGATATTGCAATAGTAATCGATGCCATGGATTTATTGTATCAGAGAAAGGTGGACGGCTTCTGCCTGGTGACAAGTGACAGTGATTTCACAAGGCTTGCCATGCGGCTGCGGGAAGAAAAAAAATATGTTCTGGGCATGGGGGAGTCGAAGACGCCTCTTGCACTTACCAGGGCATGTAATAAATTTATCCATCTGAATCTGATTGATGCATCCGATAAAGATACCGGGCATAAGGATGTTCCGGAAGATAATAATGAGAACAATGTAACCAGCATTGATGAAATTGAAAATGCAATACTGGCACTGCTCAATGAATCCGGGGATGGAAATGCCGGACTTGGATTTATTGGACAGCGTCTGGGTGAAAAATACCCGGATTTTGACGTTCGTAATTATGGCTATTCCAAATTAAGTGTATTTATAGAAGAAAAATTACCGCATTTCAAGGTAATACGCCGGGAAAACCAGTATTATCTCAGAAAGACGGCAAAAGTTTCGAGAGAGAGAATCGAACAGACCGTTCTCCAGATTTTGAGGGAGAATAAGGGGGTAATCGATAATCTGTCCGTGATCAATAACGAGCTGACCAGAAAATACAGCGGATTTGATTTAAAGGACTATGGATACAGCAGAATATCTGGATTTCTGCGCAGTATGGACGGAGTCATTGTCGATGGAAATAAAATTATACTAAAAAGCAGAAAAAAGTAAAAAAATGTAAAATAAAGTGCAAGCATTCATAAAAAATCCGTACTTAATTTATGTAAGGGATAATAAATTAAGTAATAGGAGGTTGAAGGGTTATGAGTGTTCGTGAAAAAAAGAAAGTCTGGGCGGTGGCCACCATTGGAACAGCATTATTGCTTGGCCTGTTTGGCTGTATGAGTGAAGCGGAGAAATCTACAGGGGAAGAGGGAGCATTGATACAGGAAATGCCTGCGGAATCTCTGAAGTTCACAAAGTTTGAGGGAGAAACTAAGAAGAGCAGTGGGAAGATAGAGGGAGTTCCCATGCTGTTCCAGGACCCGGAACTTCCAACCGGATGTGAAGTTACAGCTCTGGCTATGGTGTTGCAATATTATGGATTCGATGCAGATAAGTGCGAATTAAGTGATGTGTACCTGCCGAAGGGAGCGGTTGGGGAGACAGATTTTCATTACGCATTTGTCGGAGAACCGAGGGAGCAGCATTCTTATGGATGCTATGCTCCGGCAATCGTAGAAACAGCCCTGGGTTATCTTGGGGATATGGATGGGCTGCAGGATTATACCGTGAAAGATCTTACCGGAATGGAACTGAAGAAACTGTTCCGGTATGTGGAAGAAGGTATTCCGGTTATGGTGTGGGGAACAATGAAGAACAAAGAGTCCTATCTGACAACAACCTGGGAAGTAAATGGAAAAACCATAACCTGGCGGGCTGGGGAGCATTGCCGGGTGCTGGTGGGATACAATAAGAAATTAGGAATTGTCCAGGTAAATGATCCGCAGGAAGGTGTTCTTACATATGATGTTTCGGTGTTTGAAGAAAGGTACAATGAGATGGGAAAACAGGCGGTAGTTATCCTTCCGGAATAGAAAAAGGGAGTATTATAATAGTCCATGAAAAGAAAAAACTGTAAGAAAAGTATTGTAAAGCACAAATAATTTATGTTACAATGAAAGGAACTATTATATGTCTGGAAGGAGAATTAAATGGAGGATAGGGAGAAAAACAGTGCAGATAATGCACAAAATGAAGAACTGGATAAAATCAGGATGGAGAGCCGTGCAAAGTCAGAGTTTATCAGCCGCATGAGCCATGATATAAGGACTCCCATGAATAATATTATGGGACTGACCAGTATCGCCATTGCAAATATAGAAGATACGCAACGGGTACAGGACTGCCTGAATAAAATAGCGATGTCGGGAAATCATATGCTGAATCTCATTAATGATGTCCTTGATATCAGCCGGATTGAGAATGGTGTATTTACGATCTGCGAAGATGAGATAAATCTGAAGAATCTTATTTATAATGTAATAGAGATGATTCATACACCGAGCAGCAGAAAACATCAGGAGTTGTCCGCAGATATCACAGGTATTATGCATGAAAATGTAATCGGGGATGAACTGCACATCAAGGAAGTGCTGATGAATGTTCTGGGAAATGCAGTAAAGTATACCGGTGAAAATGGAAAAATACAGCTGACTGTTCTGGAAAAAGAGAGAAAAGATGGAAATATAGCCTGTTATGAATTTGTTGTGCAGGATAGCGGGATCGGAATGGAAGAATCTTTTATACAGCATATATTTGAACCATTTGCAAGAGAGGAGCGGATGGGCTGGCAGATTTCAGGAACCGGACTTGGCATGACGATTGCCAGAAAGCTTGCGGTCATGATGAATGGAGATATCCGGGTGAAAAGCAGAAAAGGGAAAGGCTCTGAATTTACGGTTACACTTTGCCTGAAACTGAGGGAAGTTGGCAGGGATGTACATAAGCATCCGGAAACTTTATCTGAAAAAGATGGGTTACAGGAAGATACATGGAAGAGCAGGGATTTTTCAAATAAAAGAATTCTGCTTGTGGAAGATAATCCGCTTAACTGTGAGATTGAATCTGAAATCATCGGAACAACGGGAGCAATTGTGGAGGTTGCAGAGAACGGAAGGCTGGCAGTCGAGAAAGTAAAAAATTCCCCGGAAGAGTATTACGATTTAATCTTCATGGATATCCGTATGCCCGAGATGGATGGATATCAGGCGACAAAACTGATAAGGAAGATGGAACGCGGCGACTGTCAGAAGATTCCCGTGATAGCAATGACTGCAAATGCATTTGCAGATGACACAATCCGGGCAAGGGAAGCAGGCATGAATGGTCACATCAGCAAACCCGTGGATATGAACAGGCTGTTTCAGATTATGGAAAATCTGATGTTGTAAAAATAGTGATTGACGAAAACAAATATACTGTATTATAATAAAAATATATAATATTATACAAATGGAGGATCCGAAGCAATGAAGGAATTTAAACCTGTAAAAGAAGGAAAAGTCCGTGAGGTATATGACAATGGGGATAGCCTTATTATCACAGCCACAGACAGAATATCAGCATTTGATGTGATTTTAAAGAACAAAGTAACTGACAAAGGTGCAATTCTTACACAGATGTCAAAATTTTGGTTTGATTTTACCAAGGATATCGTTCCAAACCATATGATTTCCGTTGATGTAAAGGACATGCCTGAATTTTTCCAGAATGAGAAATACGATGGAAACAGTATGTTATGTAAAAAACTGACTATGATACCGATTGAGTGTATCGTAAGAGGCTATATTACAGGCAGCGGCTGGGCAAGTTATAAAGAAAATGGTACCGTATGTGGAATTAAACTTCCGGAAGGTTTACAGGAATCCGAGAAATTGCCTGAACCAATTTATACGCCGAGTACAAAGGCAGAGATTGGTGACCATGATGAGAATATTTCATTTGAGCAGAGTATTGAAGTGTTAGAGAAAGCATTTCCTGGAAAAGGTGAGGAATATGCAACAAAAATTAAAGAGTGTACCATCGCTCTTTATAAGAAGTGTGCAGAGTATGCATTGAGCAAGGGCATTATCATTGCAGATACCAAATTTGAATTTGGTCTGGATGAAGATGGCAACGTGGTACTCGGTGATGAGATGTTGACACCGGACAGCTCAAGATTCTGGCCACTGGAAGGATTTGAAGTTGGAAAAGGACAGCCTTCTTTTGACAAGCAGTATGTAAGAGACTGGCTGAAAGCAAATCCGGACAGCGATTACAAGCTTCCGCAGGATGTAGTGGATAAAACAGTAGCAAAATACAAAGAAGCTTATGAACTCCTGACAGGAACAAAGTTTGAGAAATAATCACAGGATAAGCATAGAGACTCCCCGTTTTGTGCGGGGAGTTTTTTTGGACAGAGGCAGGATGAAAGAATGAGAAAAGAAAAAACAATAAAACATGAACCGGTATTTGCCATTGTCATGGCAGTATTTCTGGTTATTTGTCCGTGGATTACCTATATGAAAATCCATGCACTGGATGAACAGGAGCAGAAAGTATTTGAACAGTATGGCGGATATGCAGGAATGGTACTGATTTCCTCATTTCTGTCAGAACACGAAGGAATCGCAAAAAACGGTACACCTTCCCAGGGAGAAGGTTACTGGGTATTGCTTGCTTATGCGGTATTATGTCTGGGTGCGATGAATTGTTTCCGTTCGCTTTTTATGAATATCTGAATGCAGATACCATGAAACAGAAGGCAGGTTATTTCGTATTATCTGCGGGAATGTTTTTCTGTGAACTTTCTGCAAAATCATCCGCACCATTTTATCTGGTACTTGCGGAGCTGGTGATATTGATGGTTATGCATGGCAGACAGGGGACGCGTCTGATAAAGAAGGGAGTTGTCTGGATCGGCATGGCAGTGGTTCTTCTTCTTGGACTGAATCTTGCCGGCGGAGGAAAGCTGGTAAACATCGGAAAGAGTGTTCTGCTGAATCAGAGCAGTGAAAATACGAATCAGAACATTTTCCGGCTGACCTATATCAGTCTGGATGGAAATCAGATGACTTTATATGGAGAGAAAGAAAGTTTTACCGTGGTTTCAAATGACCAGAGCATACATTTTCTGGATACCGGTGGGGAAAGACTGGAATTTGAACAGGATGAGGAAGGCAGAATTACCTTTCCGGATGTGCGGACTGGCTGATGGTATCCATGGTGGCATTCATCATCTATTCCGTACTGAATGACAGTCTGGTGGCGGTCACATTTCTGGCTGCAGTATTTTTTGGAATTTTATTTGGAATAACAGGAGAAAAGGAATGATAGAATTAAGAGGACATCATCTGCTCTGTACAAGCCTGTTTCAGGGAAGCGGCTACAGTGAAGAATTTGTAAAGCGGATGACTGAGGTGGTAGAAAAGTGTATTCCGAATGAGGAGATCCGGCTTATAACAGGAATGGATCATGTCTGTGAAAAATGTCCGAATAAGCAGGAGGATAATACCTGTCGGCTGGGAAACCGGGATGTGCTTATGAAAGATGAAAAAACACTGGAATATGCCGGATTTGCCCCAGGACAGATCTGCCGGCAGAAGGAGCTTCTGGAGGGAATCAGGCGGATTGGGAAAGAACAGTTTGAAGAAATCTGTGGAACATGCAGATGGTGTAAAATGGGTTATTGCAGTTATGAAGTATTACACAATTTCTGTGAAAATAAAAGAGGAAAATTGTGAAAAATTACAGGAAAAGTTGTGGACATTCTGTAAAAAATGAATTATAATATGGACAGTCGTATTCGTACGAGAAAAATAGCAAAGGAAAGAGGTATTCTCAATGAAAGGTAAAAAATTATGGGCGATTCTGCTTACTATATGCCTTGTAGTAGGCTCAATCGGGGTAACGTCTGTAATGGCTTCTGCTGATAAGGATATTGATGTATCCATAACAACAGACAAGAAAGCCTTAAAAGCAGGCGATGTGGTTACTGTCAGTGTAAATCTTGACAGATTTGAATCCACCGTATCCAAGGATGAGAAAAAGTTAATTACTACCATCCAGATGAATGTGCCATTTGATTCTGATATTTTTGAATATGTATCAGGTTCTGTAAAAAATGGTCTCATTGCAGCAGTTGACGAAGATGACGGAACATTTTCAGATGCAAATATTGATGGAAATGTTTTAAAGGTGGCAGCTGTATATAAGAATAAAAAAGCAGGTGCTATCAGCGAAACAACAGAATCCACACCGTTCCTGACATTCCAGTTAAAGGTAAAAGACAGTGTAACAGAAGATGTGACAGCAGACTTTAAATTTTCAAATCTTGTTCTGAAGAATTTGTATCTTGATGACAGCTATACATATGATGTAACTGCTTCCAGTGTGAATGTGTATACAAATCCTGTAATCACAGTAGATGGAAGTGAAACAATCGCAGAATCCTATACTACGGCAGTAAACGTTGCGGCAAATCAGGATGCAGAACTTACCGTAAACGGAAAAACTGTGTCAAATCCTTGTACTGTAAGTGCAGCAGGCGATTATACCGTAGTTGCAAAGAATGCAGCAGGACTTGAGACAACAAAGAAATTCAGCATCGCACCGGTAGTTGATTCAATCGAAGTTGCAGCAAATCCGACAACTGTAGAATATGTAAGAGGAACAAAGCTGGATCTTACAGGCGGAAAACTTAAAGTAGTTTATTCCAATGGTGAGACAGCAGAGATTGCCATGACAGCAGAAGGCGTAACCACAGAAGGATACAATGCAACACCTGCAACATATGGCAAGCAGACTATTACAGTAAAATACGAAGGAAAAACAACAACATTTGAAGTAACTGTAAAAGATAAAGAACTTGCTTCTATTGAATGGGCTAAGAAACCGGCAGCAAGCATTATTGAAGGTCAGGAACTGGCAGTTGCATTAAAAGGTGCAGCAATCAAAGTTGTTTACAGCGATGGAACAACAGATGAGATCAGTGTGACAGACCAGATGTGTTCTGGATTAAACGATACAGTTGGAACACAGACAATTACAGTAACTTATGGAGCAAAAACCCTTACATTCGATATTGAAGTAAAGGCAAAATCCATTACAGGCATTGAAGTAACAACAAAGCCTGCAAAGACAGAATATGTGGAAGGTACAGACCTTGATGTAACAGGTGGCGTGCTCACTGTTTCTTATGATAATGGAAAGACAGAAACGGTAGATATGACTTCTGCAATGTGCAGCGGATATGAGAAGAATCCTGCAGCATACGGAGAACAGACCATTACTGTAACATACAAAGAGCATACCGCTGTATTTACTGTTAAGGTAAGAAAGAAAGCAATGGCAAGCATTGAGCTTGTTTCCATACCAGCAGGTACAGAAGTACTGGAAGGAAAAGAACTTGATCTTACAGACGCAAAGATCAAAGTTGTTTATGACAATGGTACAAGCAAAGAAGCAGAACTTACAAAAGATATGCTGAAAGATTTCGACAACACAAAGGTTGGCGAACAGACTGTTACAGTTTCCTACAGTGAAGATGGTGTTACAAAGACAACCACTTTCACAGCAACTGTAAAAGCAAAATCCGTAAAATCTGTTGAACTGGTTTCTGCTCCTGAAAAGACAGAAGTATTAGAAGGAAAAGACCTTGATTTAACAGGTGCAAAGATTAAAGTTGTTTATGATAACGGTACCGAAGATCTTGGAGTGAATGTAACAAGTGACATGATTTCAGGATTTGATAAGAATACTGTCGGAAAACAGACAATTACCATCAAATACAATGGCTACACAGTAGCACAGACATTTGAAGTAACTGTAATTGAAAAATCTGTAAGTGATGTTAAGATTGCAGAAAATAATGTAACTAATATCAAAGAAGGTAAGGCATTTACATTCGATGGAACAATTCTTGTAAGCTACAACAATGATACAACAGAAAAAGTAGCATTTTCTGATAAGTCTGTAAAGGTAGATGCTTCCAAAGTAGATACTGCTACACCGGGCACATACAAAGTTACCGTTGTATACACAGATAAGAAGAATGTAGAACATACATTAACTTATGATGTAACTGTAATTGAAAAAGTTCTTGAGAAGATTGCAATTACAACAAAACCTTCCAAAACAAGTATTATCGAGGGAACAAAACTCGATGTAACAGATGGTGTAATTACACTTTATTATGACAATGATACAACAGCAACCGTTGCTATGACCAATGACATGATTTCAGGATTTGATAACAGCAAGGTTGGAGATCAGACAGTTACCGTAACTTATAAAGGTAAGACAGCTGAACTGGCAGTAACAGTAGCCGCTAAGACAGTAACTGATGTAACACTTGTATCAGCACCGACAGCAACAACTGTAACAGAAGGTCTTGCACTTGATTTAACAGGTGGAAAGATTCATGTAACATATGATAATGGTACAGAAGAAGATATGGATATTACAGAAGGAATGCTTACCCTGGATACAAATGTAGTAGGAAAGCAGACCGCAACTGTAACATATGGCGGAAAGACTGTAACATTTGAAGTAGAAGTACTTGCAAAGGCTGCAACAGGCCTTGCACTCAGCTTTGGCGAAGTAACTGACTTAAAAGAAGGCACTGAACTGGCAGATGCAGGACTTGAAGTATACCTTGTTTATAACAATGGAACAAAAGATACTTTAAAACTTACCGATGTAACAATCAAAGGATATGATCCGGCTGTTCTTGGTAAACAGGATGTTAAGGTTTCTTATAAGACTGCTGATGGTGCAGCATATGAAATCGGATTTATCGTTCGCGTACTTAAGAATTCTGAGATTGATTCAACCGTAACAGGTGTATCTGATGAAGAATATCTTGTAGTATCAAAAGAAACATCAGTTAAGAAGATGAAAGAAGTTGTAGAAGCTCTTTCAAAAGTAGTTGAAAAATACGAGAAATATGAAGTATTAGATATCAAGCTCTTATCCAAGCTTACCGGTGCTGAGATTCAGCCGGATGGAAGCTTAAAGATTACTTTGGATATTCCGGCAGGATTAAACAAAGCAAATAAGCTTACTGTTTATCGTCTGGTAGAAGGCGATGGTTCTATGAAGAAACTGGATACCTCAGTAGAAGGTGATAAGATTACTTTCGCTACAGATCACTTCAGTACTTATGTAATCGTTGAAGAGAAAGTAGAAACTCCAACTACGCAGGAACCGGAGAAAGATACTACTACTGCTGAAAATACCACAACAAATAACGAAGGACAGACTACTGCAAAAGCAGATGAAACTACAGCTGCAGGCAATACAACAGCTCAGGAAACAACAACTGCAAAAGGTACTTCTGTAAAGACAGGAGATGCTAAGAATGTAGTAGCTGTTTTAGGTATGATTGTAGCAGCAGGTGCTGGATTTGTAGTATTTTCAAGAAGAAAAGTACAGAGATAATCGTTTGATAAAACGAATGATTCAAAATAAGGGAAAAGGCTGTTGTTAATCAACAGCCTTTTTCACTTCTAAGATAAGATATAAGGAGGTAAATATGCAGAAAAAACACACGGGATGGATGGCAATCATAAGTATACTGGCTTTATGCATATCTGTCATGGTGAAACAGCCGATTCTTGCGGCACAGCCACTTTCCATCGCATTGTGTCTGGATCATGATGTTATGAAACAGGGCGAAGAAATGAAGGTATCCGTGGCATTGCAGAATTATGATGACAGTTATAAGGACAATGTAATTACAACAATGATCGTTGAGGTATCTGTGAATACGGATCAATTATCCGTAAATGAGGATACGATTCAGGTAGATCTGGATGAAGGAAAGGGTATGGCATTTTCCATGGCGAAATTAAAGGGCAGCAATGTAGAATTACAATACTTGAATGTAAGCGATCCATTAAAAAAAGGAACAAAGGATTTATATAGTTTTACAGTTACAGCACAGACAGATATTGAAGATCTGAAAAAATGCCTCAATATTTCCTATGTGGCAGTTCAGGATGGCTCAAAGGCAGAGTCCGAAAAATTAACGGCAGTTCCGGTTGTTATGGTAGCAAACAAGGCAATGGAACAGGAAACCATAGAAGAGAAATATACTTCAGAATATGGAACGGTTCAGTCAGAAGAAAAAGATGTCAGCAATGCTGTCAGTGAGATTGAGAAATCGCAGGGAAGCACCGGAAATTCAGAAAACACGGATAATAGCAGTAATAGCAATAATAGTAGTAATAGCACTAATAATAGCAATAGCAGCAACAATAACGGTAATAACAGCAATAGCAGTAATGATAACAGCAATAACAGCGGAAGCGATTCTTCCGGCAGTGGAGAAGATTCAAAAACACAGGAATCAAAAGGAAGTAATTCCGCAAATAATGCGACAGAAAAAAAATCGGACAGCAAAGAAGAAAGCAGCCAGAATACGGAAAAGGATACTGTAAAGGACACAGAAGAAGAGAATCAGAAAACTACTTCCGAATCGAAATCAGAAACAGGAACAACCGAAAATGAAAAATCTTCAAAAAGCGGTCATGGCAGTGTTGTGGCAGTGGCAGTCATTCTTGTATGTGTAGTGCTTGCCGCAGCAGGAGTATACTTTGTAAGGAAGAAGAAAAAATAAGTGCTTAGTTGACATTTAAACTTAACCGTTGTAGAATAGAAAAAGTGTCAGAGAAAAGGACTATTTTATATAAATTAGGAGGAACTATGGACAATTATTATTCACCAAAAAAGATTGAAAAAAAGTGGCAGGATATCTGGGATGAGAACAAGGCATTTGCTGCGACCAATGATTATACAAAACCAAAGTATTATGCACTGGTAGAGTTCCCATATCCGTCAGGACAGGGACTTCATGTAGGTCATCCGCGTCCTTATACTGCATTGGATATTGTTGCAAGAAAGAGAAGAATGCAGGGATACAATGTATTATATCCGATGGGATGGGATGCATTCGGACTGCCTACCGAGAACTATGCCATTAAAAATAAAATTCATCCAAAGATTGTAACAAAGAATAACGTTGCTCATTTTAAAGACCAGTTAAAATCACTGGGTTATTCTTTCGACTGGGACAGAGAAATCAATACTACAGATCCACAGTACTACAAATGGACACAGTGGATTTTCCTCAAATTATTCAAGGCAGGACTTGCTTACAAGAAGGAAATGCCGATTAACTGGTGTACTTCCTGTAAAGTAGGACTCGCAAATGAAGAAGTAGTCAACGGTGTATGTGAGCGATGTGGTTCTGAGGTTGTTCGTAAGGTAAAGAGTGAGTGGATGCTCAAGATTACCGAATATGCGGACAAGTTAATCAAGGATTTGGACGACGTCGATTATATTGAAAAAGTTAAAGTATCACAGAAAAACTGGATTGGACGTTCCGAAGGCGGAGAAGTGGACTTCTCCATCAAAGACAAAGAGGACAAACTCCGTATTTATACCACTAGACCGGATACCCTGTTCGGCGTTACTTACATGGTAGTTTCTCCGGAACATCCAGTGATTGATAAATACAAAGATGAAATCGGAAACTGGGATGCCATTGTGGAATACCGTGAAATGGCAGCAAGAAAGTCTGACTTTGAGCGTACCGAGCTTGCAAAAGACAAGACAGGCATATGCATCGACGGACTGACAGCAATCAACCCGGTCAATGGCAAAGAAATTCCAATCTGGATTTCTGATTATGTATTAATGTCCTATGGTACCGGTGCGATTATGGCAGTTCCGGCACATGACCAGAGAGACTGGGAGTTTGCAAAGAAATTTGACCTTCCAATGATTCAGGTAGTGGCAGGAAAAGACGGAGCAGAAGTAAATCTGGAAGAAGCTGCATTTACCGATGTGGCAACAGGTGTACTGGTAAATTCCGATTTCTTAAATGGACTGGAAGTAAAGGATGCAAAGGTAAAAATGCTGGAATTCCTTACAGAAAAAGGTATTGGCGAAAAGAAGGTCAACTACAAACTTCGTGACTGGGTATTTTCAAGACAGAGATACTGGGGAGAACCGATTCCAATCGTAGAATGTGAAAAGTGCGGCTATGTGCCAATCGATGAAAGCCTGCTTCCACTCGAACTTCCAGAAGTAGACAGCTATATGCCGACCGATAATGGTGAATCACCGTTGGCAGCCATGACCGGCTGGGTAAATACTACATGTCCATGCTGCGGCGGTCCTGCAAAGCGTGAGACAGATACCATGCCTCAGTGGGCTGGTTCATCCTGGTACTTCTTAAGATATACAGATCCGACTAATACAGAGGCACTTGCAAGCAAAGAAGCATTAAAATACTGGCTGCCGGTTGACTGGTACAATGGCGGTATGGAACACACAACCCTCCATCTGCTGTATTCCAGATTCTGGCATAAATTCCTGTATGACCAGGGAGTAGTACCAACCAAAGAACCATATCAGAAGAGAACTTCCCATGGTATGATTCTGGGTGAAAACGGCGAAAAAATGTCAAAGAGCCGTGGAAACGTTGTAAATCCGGATGATATTGTCAATGAATACGGTGCAGATACCCTTCGTACCTATGAAATGTTCATCGGAGCTTTCGATTTAAGTGCTTCGTGGTCAGAAGATGGTGTTAAGGGATGCCGCCGTTTCCTGGACAGAGTATGGAAATTACAGGATATTCTGGTTGACGGTGACAGCTACAGTGCAGATATGGAAACAAAGATGCACCAGACCATCAAGAAAGTGTCAAATGACTTTGAAAACCTGAAATTTAACACAGCAATCGCTGCAATGATGGCATTGTTAAACGACTTCTACAAGAAAGGTCAGATAAATAAAGCAGAATTTGCTACCCTGATTACCCTGTTAAATCCGGTTGCACCTCACATTACAGAAGAATTATGGCAGAAGCTTGGTCATACCGATTATCTGTATCAGCAGACATGGCCGGAATATGACGAGACAAAGACCGTGGAAAGCACCGTGGAAATCGCTGTTCAGGTCAATGGAAAGGTAAAGGCAAAATTAAATGTTTCCCTGGATGATACACAGGAAGCAGTCAAAGAAAAAGTATTTGCCGCATCTTCTGTTCAGGCAGCGGTAGATGGAAAGAACATCGTGAAAGAAATCTATGTAAAAGGCAAGATTTATAATATCGTTGTAAAATAAAACGACAAGGTTAATTACGAAACTCATAATTTTTTTATTGTATATGCAAAGTGACACAATTACACAAAGGCATGCTCTCGCTGCATTCGGCTATGGCACTAGGGAATCTTCCCAATAAATTGGGTTCCTCCTTAGTACCTGCTTCATAGCCCCTCCTTAGTAATTGTTCATTTTGCATATATTTTTGCAAAAATTCAAGTGTTTTGCAATCCCCTGCTTTTACAGATAAGCACAAATCTGTTCTCTGAGAGAAGATTCCACATCAATAATCTGTTTTGCCAGTTTTTTGATATCTTTATCAGCTGCCTGATACTGGTTCAGATAACGGTGCAGGGATTTAATACCCATATTGCAGCCGTCGGTAATCAAATCTGCAACCGTTGCATCGGAATTGTCTGCTGCCAGTTTGACATTACTCTTTAAGTGGGCCATACCTTTGGCAATGACGGATGGCTTTTCTGGTTCTTCGTGAAAAGCTTTCAGATAGTTTTCCGTGTCCTCTTTCAGGGCATCGTGTTCTTTGATGCTGTTCTGCAGAATCCCTTTCAAATCATCGTCTCTGACATCTTCCAGAATCTCATCAATGGCATCTCTCGCCATGCAGATACCGGAACTACATTCTTTTAATAATTTAATCGTATCATCATTCATAAAAAATTCCTCCAGAAATAAAAATAGTTTCAATCATATTATGGCAAAATAATAAAAAAATATACTTGACTTAGAGTAAACTCCAGATGTTATACTTTCATTATTCAGATAGAAAGGTGGTGCAGATATGACAATCAGAGAAGTCAGTGAGAAATATGGAATTTCCCAGGATACACTCAGATATTATGAGCGAATCGGTATGATTCCGGAAGTCACCAGAACAGCCAGCGGCATCCGCAATTATCAGCCGGAAGACCTTGGATGGGTGGAACTCGCCATATGTATGCGGGGTGCGGGACTTCCCGTAGAAGCACTGATTGAATATGTAAAACTCTGCCAGAAAGGTGATGCGACCATTCCGGCAAGACTGCAGCTTTTACAGGAGCAGAAAGTTCATCTGAAAGAACAGAAACAGCAGCTCGAAGCTGCCATGGATAAGCTGGATTACAAAATATCCAGATACGAAGAAGCAGTAAAAACAGGTAAATTAATATGGGAGGACAACAAATGTATATAGAAAAAATTAACGGACCGGAAGATGTAAAAAAATTATCCGGAGAGGAATTGAAAGGACTGGCACAGGAAATGAGAGATGCTCTGTTAAAGAGAGCAAGCATTCATGGCGGACATTTCGGACCAAACTTTGGTATGGTGGAGGCAACCATTGCCCTTCATTATGTGTTTGAATCACCAAAGGACAAGATTATCTATGATGTATCCCATCAGACGTATCCGCACAAAATGCTGACCGGAAGAAAGGATGCCTATCTCTATGAGGAGCATTATGATGATGTCAGCGGTTACAGCAATCCACATGAAAGTGAGCATGACCACTTTATCATCGGACATACCTCTACCTCCGTCAGCCTTGCCTGCGGTGTGTCAAAAGCAAGGGATTTAAACGGAGAGAGCGGTAACGTCATCGCAGTCATCGGAGATGGTTCGTTAAGCGGTGGCGAGGCACTCGAAGGTCTGGATGTTGCGGCAGAATTAGATGGCAATCTGATTATCGTAGTAAATGACAATGACATGTCCATTGCCGAAAATCATGGCGGTATCTATCAAAACCTCAAGCTTTTGAGAAATACAAACGGTCAGGCGGAATGTAATCTGTTCAAAGCTATGGGACTGGATTATCTCTATGTGGCAGAAGGAAACGATACAGAAAAATTAATTGAGGCATTTTCAAAGGTAAAAGATTCCGAAAAACCGGTCGTTGTGCATATCAATACCCAGAAGGGAAAAGGTTATAAATACGCAGAGCAGGACAAGGAAAACTGGCATTACAGCGGACCATTTGACATTGAGACAGGAAAATCTACCTCTGGGGATTTCGGAGAGGATTATTCCAGCATAACAGCAGAATATCTTTTAAAGAAAATGAAAGAAGACAAGAGCGTGGTAGCGATTACTTCAGCAACCCCGACGGTACTTGGATTTACTGCGGATAAGAGAAAAGAAGCCGGAAAGCAGTTTGTGGATGTCGGTATTGCAGAAGAAACAGCAGTGGCACTGGCATCCGGTATCGCTGCAAATGGCGGAAAGCCGGTGTATGGTGTATACAGTACCTTTGTGCAGAGAACCTACGACCAGATTTCACAGGATTTGTGTGTAAATAACAGTCCGGCTACAATAGTTGTATATTGGGGTTCTGTTTACGGTATGAATGATGTGACACATCTTGGACTGTACGATATTCCAATGATGGCAAACATTCCAAATCTTGTCTATCTGGCACCGACTACGAAGGAAGAATATCTGGCAATGCTTGACTGGAGTGTCGACCAGAAAGAATATCCGGTAGCCATCAAACTTCCGGGCGGCGCAATGGTTTCCGATGGAAAGAAAATCACAAAAGATTTCTCTGACTTAAACAAATACGAAGTCACCACAAAGGGAAGCAAAGTAGCCGTTCTCGGTCTTGGAACTTTTTATGCACTTGGAAAAGAGGCAGCAGAAAAGATAAAAGAAAAGACCGGTGCACAGCCGACCATTATTAATCCGTATTTCATTACAGGTGCGGACAAAGATTTACTGGAAGAATTAAAGAAAGACCATGACGTAGTCATCACTTTGGAAGATGGTATCTTAGACGGTGGATTTGGTGAAAAAATTGCAAGATTCTACGGCGATTCTGATATGAAAGTATTGAACTTTGGAGTAAAGAAAGAATTCCTCGACCGTTATGACGTACAGGAAGTATTAGAAGAGAATCATCTGACCGCAGAATTAATCGCGGGAGATGTGGCAAAAGTATTGTAAGAGATTATTGAATATCATTCTCAATAGGAAACACTTCGCTTGACAAATACTCCCAGGGGGTATATGATAACGATATCAATCAGAGAAGAGGTGACTGTCATGATAAAGACAACATTAAAAATTGACGGAATGATGTGCGGGATGTGCGAATCCCATATGAATGACCTGATTCGTAAAAATTTTAAAGTAAAAAAGGTAACATCGTCCGCCCAGAAAGGGGAAACGGTAGTAATCAGCGAGGATGAACTTGACCTTTCTCTTGCAGGAAAAGAAATTAAGGAAATCGGATATGAGTTAAAAGATGCAAAGAGCGAACCTTATGAGAAGAAAGGATTGTTCGGGTTATTTAAATAAGAATGTAAAGTGGCGGTTGAAAAACCGCCATTTTTGTGTCTGTATTAAGATAGTCTGGAATTATTTTTGTCTGCATGATGTGGAATTATGAAAAAAATTGTGTTAAAATATGTCAAAGCACAGAAACAGCACAGGAGGAAGTCATGGTTTGTAAAACATATCCGTTGGGAGAATTAAAAGAATATAAATATGTCGTTATTTTATCCGAGTATGACGGAAGGATTCTGTTAAGCAGGCATAAAGAGAGAACAACATGGGAAACGCAGGGCGGACATATCGAAGCCGCGGAAACACCGTTTGAAGCAGCAAAAAGGGAATTATACGAAGAATCCGGGGCTATACAGTATGAGATTGCACCATTCTGCGATTACTGGGCGGGAAATGAAGAAACAAAAGAAGGAGCAAGTGGAGTCGTTTTTACCGCAAAAATCACAAAACTGGGTGCAATACCGGAAAGCGAAATGCAGGAAGTAAAAACCTTTGAGGAACTGCCGGAAAAATTAACCTATCCGGCGATTAGCACAGCATTATTTGAAAAGCTGAGAGAAACAGGGATGCCGGAAGAATGGCAGAGTGTGGAATTATGGGATGTCTATGGAGAGGATGGCAGTGTGACAGGAGATATTCTGGTAAGAGGCGAAGAAATACCGGAGGGATGTTTCCACGCAGTAGCCAAAGTATTTGTCGTACATGAAGATGGAAGTGTTCTGCTGATGCGCAGACATCTGGAAAAACCGGCATATCCGGGATGCTGGGAATGCGGTGCAGGCGGAGCCGTTTTAAAAGGAGAGCATTTTTCCCTGGCAGCCAAACGGGAACTGTTAGAAGAAACGGGAATCCTTGCCGATGAATTGAAACCAATCTATCAGACATTATCAGGAAATTGCTATTTTGTGGGATATCTGTGTGTGACCAATGTGGCAAAAGGGGCAGTAAAACTTCAAAAAGACGAAACCATCGATTACAAATGGGTGGATAAAGAGAGCTTTTTAGAGATTTACGATACACAGCAGTTAGTTGTGGCAAAAGGACTGAGAGATTTTGTAGCGGAATGGAGGAAATAAATGATTTATAAAATCAATGGGAAGTAAAAAATTTTTGTTGATTTTTCAGGAAAAAATACATAAACAAGGAGATAAATAATTTTATCTCCTTGTTTATTTGAAACTATTAAAAAATGCTCCAATGCCCTGTCTTATCAGAACCGACCCGCTTTATTGCATGCTTTTCTTTTAGGGACTTGATAGTGCGGTCAATAGTACGAGCCGAAATATCAAGCATTTCAATAAGCTCGGTTCGTGTAATTTCAGAGTTAGAAGCGATTGCTTCATAAACAAGCAATTCATTTTTATTAAATTCGTCAAAATTTACTTCGCCATCTTCGCCATTTCGAATCGTCACATTCAGCATAAAGGCATTGTCGGTATATTCGGGATCGGGCAGTGCGGCATTTTCCATTTCATTAAACATACGGTCAACACCCTCGCCAAACTCCTTTACATACTCATACTGATGTAAAAACTCGGCAATCTTTGGATTACGGGAAAAATGTACTGTGCGAAGATTGTTCAAACGAACAATACCAGGCAAGCTGCCTGGACTTTCAACTGTCATTCGGTCATCAAACATCTTGATTTGAATGTCAGTTCTCTTGATACTGTAATCTCGGTGTGCGATGGCATTTATGATGATTTCTTTCCAGGCGAACTCAGGGTATTCAGGAGTAGTCACAAACCGACCGTCATTTCCGAGCTTTGTATGCTCCTTGATCTGACTACGCACAAAATCCAATGCCTGACGGACAACATCAAGAATATGACCATTGAATACTTCGTCCTTGATGACATTCATTTCTGTGCCGACTTTGGCTTCGATACCATCATAGCGGATAAAACGCACTCTTGCTCTTGGGAAGAAGCGTTGAGGATTCTTTCCGAAAAGAAGCAGAGCAGCACCACTCATTTCTTCTCTGCCATCGTGCTTAACAATGTAATCGTTGTTTTGACGGATGTATTCTTCCGCAGATTTACCATAGCCGATTTTCTTGCAGTATTCCGCAACAAAATCCATATCAATATCTTCGATGGAGGAACGGAACACAGGCTCATCTTCGTAATATCGGGAGCCTTTGGCATACATAAGCTGTAAACGCTCGTCAAAATTGAGTTTCTTGGACTTATCTCTCATACGATAGTAAACATCGTCCTGCTGATTTGCGTGAAGTTCAGAGCTTTGCGGAATGGTAATTACAAGCAGATGATTCGCTTTACCGTCTTTATCAATGCAGTCCACAGTTTCTGTTATTACACGAATAGATGGTTTGCAGTAATCGAAAGGTACTCTCAAAATGTCATTGATATTGTTTTGATAGTCGTCAATACCGGTAACGATAAAATCATCTTCAATACCGATAACAAGCGTACCACCGTCAGCATTGGCAAATGCTACAATATGATTGGATAACCCTTTTGGATCTTTCCTTGCACTTTTACGGTCATAGGTCTGATCCTCTTTCTTTCTATATAGTTCTTCAACTGTGTATTGCATAAGCAACCTCCATTATACTGAATATTATTTCAAAAAATTTCTTTTATATTATCTCATAATATGTGTACCATAATATGGACATTATTCATTTTTCCAATATTTCTGTTGCGTATATTTTTTATTCTTTTCCTTTGCAATCCAATAGGCATCCTGTACGGCTTTCATCATGACATCCAAATCTTCTTCGGCAAGTTCTCCGCCTGTAAATAGATCGCTGAGTTCATCAGCAAGCTCATGAGCCTGCTTTGCAACTCTTGTACCGTATTTCTCGGTGGCTTTTGACTCAAATCTGCCGGAATTGCCAAGCAGCTCATCGGTAGTAACTCCAAGTGCGCTGGCTATTTTCTCTGCAGCATCCAAACGGGGACGGGATTTTCCGTACTCATATCTCTGTATCATACGAGAAGAAACATCGGATTTCCGAAAAAACCACTTTTAACCATATAAACCTCATTCTTGTATCTCTTATCCATCTATGGTACAATTCAGATAAGGAGATATTTGCAGGATGTGAAAAAGGATTGGAGAATAGAAAATATGAGTAAAGTAATCAGTATCGGAAATCAGGGATTTGAAGATATAAGAAAAAATGACAATTTTTATGTAGACAAAACAGACTTTATCAGAGAGTGGTGGGAATCAAGGGACATTGTAACTTTAATTACCAGACCGCGCCGATTTGGTAAGACGTTAAACATGGATATGCTAAAGTGTTTTTTCTCTAACCGGTATGCCGGAAGGTCCGATTTATTTGAGGGACTTTCTATCTGGAAGGAAGAAAAATACAGAGAATTACAGGGACAGTATCCGGTAATCTTTTTAAGCTTTGCAAATGTAAAGGAAAGCAATGCTGAGGCAGCTAAAATGCAGATGAAAGCATTAATTGCGAGAATGTATGAAGAAAACCGATTTTTGCTGGAGGGAAATCTGCTGAGTGAAAATGAAAAGAAAATGTACCGGAATGTTACAATATATATGAGTGATGTGGAAGCTGTAATTGCGATTAGTACTATGTGTATGTATCTGGAACGCTGTTATGGAAAAAAGTCAATTATTCTTCTGGATGAATATGACACCCCGATGCAGGAAGCATATATTTATGGATATTGGGAAGAATTTACGGGATTTATGCGAAGTTTATTTAATGCCACATTTAAGACCAATACTTATCTGGAACGTGCCATTATGACAGGGATTACAAGGGTTTCCAAAGAATCTATGTTCAGTGATTTAAATAATTTAAATGTAGTAACCATGACTTCTACAGAATATGCAGCAGCATTTGGATTTACAGAGGAAGAAGTGTTTGCAGCACTGGATAGCTACGGGATGCCAGAACAAAAAGAAAGCGTAAAAAAATGGTATGATGGATTTGTGATTGGTACGGAAAAGGATATTTATAATCCATGGTCGATTACAAACTTTTTAAAGAAAAAGAAGTATCAGACCTACTGGGTGGCAACCAGCTCCAATGGGATGGTCAGCAAATTAATTCAGACGGCATCTTCCGAGGTAAAAACAAAGATGGAAGAACTGCTGCAAGACGGAGAGATAGTGGAAAATTTTGATGAGCAGATTGTTTTTAATCAGCTGGATGTGAACGAGAGTGCAATCTGGAGTCTGCTGATGGCAAGCGGGTATCTGAAAGCAGTCGAGGTGGAATACCGGGGAGAGGAAATGGAGCCGTGGTATCATCTCAAAATTACAAACAAAGAAACACAAATCATGTTTGCAAGACTTTTCCGGGCATGGTTTGATATGACGAAACAGGCATATCATAAATTTATCAAAGCAATGATGGAAAATGACCTGGAAATCATGAATTATTATATGAACCGTGTGACACAGGAAACGTTCAGCTATTTCGACGTAGGAAGCGGGGAAACAGGACTGGAGGAAACGGAACGCTTCTATCACGGATTTGTACTGGGACTGATGGCAGAGCAGGCGGAGAATTATGTGCTGAAATCAAATCGTGAGAGCGGATTCGGTCGTTATGATGTGATGATGATACCGAAAAAGGAAAATCTGCCGGCAATCATTCTGGAATTTAAAGTACATCGCCCGAAAAAAGAAAAAGACCTGGAAGAAACTGTTCAGATGGCATTGCAGCAGATAGAAGAGAAAAACTATGATGCAGAACTGCTTGCACTTGGGATTCCAAAAGAAAGAATCCGGCATTACGGATTTGCTTTTGAGGGGAAAAATGTGCTGATAGGATGATTTACTTTACAAAAATATGCCATTGAGTCAGTTCAATGGCAAAGAAATAAAAAAATAAGAATTTAATGTTTTGTAAGCTGCCAGAAAGCAACGGCACTGGCGGCAGCAACATTTAAAGAATCTACACCGTGGGACATAGGAATCCGTATGGTGTAGTCGCAGTCGGAAATGGTGGAAGCGGTAAGGCCGTCTCCCTCGCTGCCAAGCACAATAGCCAGCTTTTCAACGGTTTCAAGAACCGGATCATCAATACTGATAGAGTCATCGCACAGTGCCATGGCCGCTGTCTGGAATCCGAGATTATGTAACTCCTGCACATAAGACTTTGTAGGAGTTTTTTCATCTGCATTGAGATAAGTCCATGGGATCTGGAATACAGTTCCCATGCTTACGCGGATAGCACGCCGGTAAAGTGGATTGCTGCAATCTCCGGTTAAGAGTACAGCATCGATATTCAATGCCGCAGCGGAACGGAAAATAGCACCGATATTTGTCGGATTCATAATATTTTCTAATATGGCAATTCTTTTTGCGTCTTTGCAGATATCTGCGGCAGATGGAAGTTTGGGGCGGCGCATGGCACACAGCATCCCACGTGTCAGTTTGAAACCGGTCAGCTGGGTCAGTACATCAAATTCAGCGGTAAAAGCCGGGATATCCGTACACTTTGCCAGAATTTCTCTGCCTTCCCCTTCTATATGTTTTTTCTCCATCAGAATCGAAACCGGGACACATCCCGCATTCAAAGCACGTTCAATAACTTTGGGGCTTTCTGCAATAAATATTCCCTTATCAGGTTCGTGTCGGTTTAATAACTGATTTTCGGTAAGTCTTGCATAAACATCCAGCTGTTGGTCATTAAAATCGGCTATTTCAAGTATATTTGACATAAAAATCTCCTTTGGTTTATTTGTAATGATTAAATTATAGAATAAATGGAAGGATTTTGCAATTAAGAGTGGAGATGAAAGCTGGCCCAAGAGTCATCATAGAACAATCTGCAGTACAAATTCCTCCTCCGTCACGATAAACTGGCAGTTTCCATTTAATTTTTCTGTGGTATATTGTATACTCTGCGTTCCAAAACCATGCTCCTTTTTGGTGGACACCGGTATGCCATTGACCAGTGTTGGTTTCGCAGCATAAGGATTTGACAGGGAAATCAGAATCTTTCCGGATTTCTGTATCATGCGAAGTTCAATCCTGCGTTTTCCGGCGGGCAGAAGGAGAACTGCATGCAGGGCATTTTCCAGTGCATTGGAAAGGATCGATGTGATATCGGTATCCGAATAAGGCAGATTTTCTGGAAGCTGAATGGTATAATGGAAGTCCGTTTCATTTTCTGCAAAGGTATCTGCATAGGATGAGAGAATAATATTGATGGTATTGTTGTTGCAATAACACTTGTGAATAGTATTATCCGTCATCTTTATAATACTGTGGATATATTCCTGTGCATTGTCCAGTTCGCCGTTATCGATAAATACCGAGATATTGGATAAAAAATGTCTCATGTCATGCCGGATCAGGCGGAGCGTTTTCTCACTTTTCCGGAGTGTTTCAAGTTCTTTTTCTGATTGTTCATGTTTCATACGCATCAGCTGGTTATGCAGCACAATTTCATTTTTTTCCTCATATTGTTTAAAATACACAATACAGAAAAGCAGGTAACAGATACACAGCAGAAATGGAATAAATTCTGCAATGATGTGGTTGCCGCTGTATAAAAGCCCGGTATATACCGTAGCAATATAATCAAAAATATAATAGAAAACAGGAAGAATGCAAAATGAGAACAGGATGTTGTCCGGTTTGGAAAACAGAACGGAAATGGAAGGCACGACAAAGTGCATGACAAGCGGAAAGGTAATAATGATTGCAGCAATATAGGTCAGATCAACGACATAAGAAGGAGCTTGCAATACTTCCGGAATGGTTGACATCCAGTTGCAGATCTGACAGCACAGATAAGCAGTGGTAACTCCGAGAACTGCCGGTATTACCTTTTTATGAAATACAAAAATCATAAGCAAAAGAAGTGGTAAATGGGTTATCAGCGGATAAGCCGCAGTTACCAGGGATAAATTCTGCATGGAAATCAAAATACTCTGCAGGCAGAGATTAACAGCGCAGAATACGGACAATATCATAATATTTTTCTTAGTTATTCTAATATTCAGGATACCGGCAGTAACCAGAACACCAAAGAGCAGTGTAAGGATATACCGGATGGTTTCTGAAATGGCAGCAATCATCATATCAAATCTCCTTAAACATATATGAAAAATAGGATTTCTGAAAAGTTTTGCCGATTCCGCGTGCGATAGGGATACGCAGTTTGGAAACGGTCAGGATTTCAGACGATGTAAAATGATCAACCGCAGGCATATAGACGATATAGCTGCGGTGACATTTGAAAAATCCCCGTTCGCAGGTTAAAAAAGTTTCATAATAAGAAAGTGTGCCAATGGCTTCTTTCTTTTCTCCGCCGGACAGGTTAAAAATCACTTTCTTATTTTGTGCTTCCACATATTCAATACAGTGTATGTATATTTTCTGATATCCAAAAGCAGTGCGGACTGCGATAGAATCCGGTTCTTTCTGCATGGATTGGATACAGTGCAATAATACTTTTTCGAGTTTATCTGGATCAAGCGGTTTCAGCAGATAGCCGGCAGCCTCCACATCATAAGATTCTACGGCAAATTCCGGTGATGAAGTAAGAAAGATGATTTTCACATCGGGGATACATTCACGAATTTCCCTGGCAGCATCCATGCCGTTCAGTAATGGCATAATAATATCTAACAGAATGATATCCGGTTTCTTTCTGGAACAGTAGTTTAACAGGGCATCCCCATTATCCATGGTTTTTATATTTATTTCAATATCCTGTTCCTTTGCCCATGCCGTAATCTGTTCCTTTGTTTCGGAAAGATTTTGTGTATCATCATCACAGATTGCAATCGTAATCATTGGTGTCTCCTTATTTTTCATGTTTTTTAAGTAAATCTCACGTTTTCTAATATTATTATACAGAAAATAGAAAGAATTTCAATTGTTTTGTGTGACATTTCGCTCCACCAAACGTACATTTCACACCTGAGATGAAAAAACAGGGTATTTTTCGTGTATAATTTAGAAAAAATTTATACGAGGAGGTATTACTATGGTATTAAAAATCAAAAACAGTAAGGCCAGATGCTCTGTTGTACTGATTATGGTGCTTACACTGCTTTTTGTGTCTGCAGCAATCATGCCGGCGGGTGCCGCAGAACCGGCAAAGCTGAAAACAGATACCTGTATAGCAGATCGCGGAACTACTGTAAAAGTGAATGTCAGCCTGGAAAATAATCCAGGAATCTGGGGACTGAAGTTTAAAGTTGATTATGATCATTCAGCATTTAAACTGCTTTCCGCAGATTGTGGAACAGTATTTGCAAAGACTGACATAACAGAACCGGAAAATCTGGAAAAAGAATCCTATGTATTTTTAGGATGTGCCGGAGCGATTGAAGACATTAAGACAGACGGAACCGTGATAACACTTACCTTTCAGGTGGCAAAGGATGCAGAAGTGAAAGATTATCCAGTCAGTGTTACTGTCAGCCAGGCAGTAAATGTAGCAGGAAATGAAGTGGATATTGCTGCACAGAATGGAAAAATTACGGTTACAAAGAGTTCTGATGGAAAAGAAGAGGTAACAACAGTACCGGAATCCGGTTCGGAAACGAAGGAACAGACAAAGCAGGAGCAGACAACAGCGGCAGAAACTGTTACAAAGCAGGAAACAACAAAGTCTGCTGAAGTGGCAGCAGTCACAACATCCGTAACAAAGAAAGCGGATAATTCCCTGACAACAGGTGATACGGCTGCGGTAATCATGTTGTTTATCATGCTTTGCATTTCGGGATGTGTTGCATTCTGTATGGTTAGGAAGAAAAGAAATCAGAAAATAAAAGAAGTATAAGGGAAAGGAGGAGACGATATGAAGAAAACGAAGAAAAGAGTAATCAGCTGCGTCATGACAGCGGCATTATTAGTTACAACGATTCCATTTCCTGCGATTGCAAAAACCAGCGGCAACCTGTATGGCGATGCAAACGGGGATGGAAAGATCGATTTGCTCGACGCACTGGCAATCGATAAGTATCTTGCAGGAACGGCAGAGGATAATTTCCAGTCAGCTAATGCAGATGTGAACCATGATTCCATGGTAGACAGCAAGGATAGCATGATTCTGAAGAAATATCTTGCAGAATGGGATATTACCCTCGAACCGGATATTCTGACCGTCAGTTTTTATGACGGAGACCGTCTGATTGATACACTGCAGGCAGAAAAGGACAGTCCATTGCAGGAAGTACCTTCCGTTGCAAAATCATCTAAGGAAAATGCGGTTTTACTTGGATATTATACGGATAAAGAATGTACGAGTCCATTCTATGCAGATAATCCGGTAACGGAGAATATGAATGTCTATGCAAAATATCAGGAACTGGAAGGAACGGAAGAATTAAACCTGACTTCTTTTGCACAGATGGATATTGCCAGCGATGCAGCTTTTGATATCGTACAGATTTCAGAAGGAACAGAGCCTGAGAATGCAGCAGTGCTTGAAGTAAAAGACGGATCCGCTCCGGTAACCATCAGCATTACAGACGAGGACGGCGATGGTATCTATACCGTAAAAGCACCGGACGGATTCCGGGAAGGATGTTCCTATGAACTGACACTGGCAGATGGCTGGGCATTCCATGAAAAAGAAGAAACCATCCGGAAAGTATCTTTTTCAATTGAGATGGACGAGGTTGAAAACCTTAGAATGAATGATGACATTATCTACATAAAAGATACGGATGATATTGATTATAAGGTAGATGGAAAGACCTATCCGGAACTGACCTCTGAATATCTGACAGAGGACGGCGGAACGTTTGAATATGATGAGAGCAGCGAACTGGAAGAAGGGGATATCCTTTGTATCTATGTCGGCACAAATCCGACCGAGAGGGACAGTGCAGATACAGCGGGACTTTTGGATCCGGCTGTCTATGTAAAGGTTACGGATATCGAAGATGATACGGTAAGCTTTGTACCGCTTGATTCAGAAGATCAGGATAAAATGTATGATATCCCGGATAATTTCCCAATTCATGTAGATGCATTTCCGGAGGAAGAAGAGGGAACGGTCAATATCAGCAATCTGGACCGCAGCATGTATGCAGACATGATGGGTGCAGAGGATGGAACTTATGAGAATGCACTGCAGAAAATAAATGCAGGTGATTTCATTACCTTGTATACATCCAGCGAAGAGATCAGTTCGGAAGAGAATCTCTATTTTGCGGAAGTCAAAGATTACAAAGAAGATACCGGTGAGATTACTTATGAACAGGTAAGCAAACAGGATATTCTTGACAGCATGAACCTCTATACCGGTGTAGATATCTCTGGAAGTGATATTATCACAGAGGAACAGAGAGTGGAATTAGAGGACACACTGCAGCAGCAGGTGGAAGAGAGCAGATTTGCAGATGAGGCTGCCGCACTTCTGAGCAATATGCTGACAGAGGAATACCTGGGACAGGATGAAGCGAAAGCCTTAAATATATCAGGGACATTTGAACCGTCAGACGATATTAAAGTCCGGACGGAATTAATTACAAACGGAGAGCAGCTTCATTTTGGAAGCGGAATCCAGCTGGCAGTCCATGTAGATGCTACCTTTGAAGCAGAGACAGAGGATGGAAAAGCAGCCATCGACCTGAGTGCAACTTTTGTACAGGAAGTCGAGATTCATCCATCCGTGCACGGCAGTATCGTAACTAAAGAGGTGGTGTTTATTCCGATTCCAATCGGTGTAGAAGTAAGTGCATCCGTGGATATCAAGAATTATACGGCATTTAATCTGGAAGCCGATCTGTATACCATAGAATCAGAAGATGAAGATTTGTGGGAAAAGATAAAGAGCATCTGCAGTGATCCGACAGAAATAGCAGGACTTCCGGAAAGCCTGAAATCCGGCTTACATACCGTTTCCGATGTAATGGCAAAAATCGAGGAATTGCAGGATAAGATTGATAAGGCCTCGGATACGGCAGAGCAGATCGAAGGTTATAAAGAAGATGTCGAAGATTTATGGCAGGTAATAGAAGAAACCGGTCTTACCACGGAAGAAGACTGGAAAGAGATGGGACAGGTGCTTGGAAAGACCAATGTTGCCTCAGATTTACTGGAACTGATCGACATGACGGATTTATCCGGTGAAACAGAAATATCAGAAGAGTACCGTCAGTCACTGGAAGAATTAATTGACAAATACAAAGAAACCGTACAGAAAGAAACAGACTGGATTAAAATCGTAGAGAAAGAAATTTGTTCCACAGAAGTCTATTTCTATGGTCTGGTCATCGGAGTGGAAGCTGATTTCATTGTCCGTACCGATATGAGCATTGCCATTGGTTCCAATATGGAATATGAAGTCGGAAAACGTTACACTTTCTGGTTTAAGATAGGATTATTCCAGCCATCGGCAGGAAACTCCAGCATGGATCTGATAGATGAACAATTTGCATTCCAGTTCTATGTTATGGGAAGACTTGGCATCAAGGCTGGTGTTCAGACAAAACTCTATGTAGGACTTGGATCCGGCAAGTTTGCATCCGTAGGAATTACGGCAGAACTTGGACCATATGTTAAATTATACGGATTCTTCGTCTATGAGAATGACAGATACCGCCCGGCAAATTCGCAGGCATGGACAACGAAAGAACGTATGGAAGGTGCTTTGTACGTCGAATTCGGACTCTATTTTATACTTGGATTTGAAGCCAATGCCCTGGGAAATCTGTTTGAATACAGTTATGATTTCATGAACGAAGAGATTCCGATTCTGAAGGCAGGACAATCAAGATACTACTATGAAAATGCATACGAACCGGAAGAAGATGAGAAAGTCATTCTGCGTGATGACGATGAAGACAGTACCAATGGTATTGCAGCGACACTTCCGGATAAATTAAGAGTGCTCCGCTACATCGACCTGAATACCGGTATCAAAGGACAGAAAGCACTTGATTACAGTAAATATCAGATGACATTGTCTAACCCGGCATTCTCTCTCGATAAGGAAACAGGAGTTGTCAGTGTGGATGTTCCTGAGGGAGTCCGCTACATGGAATGTGATTTGACCATTACTTATCTGTATGGAAAACTGGCATTTTCCAATTATGATATGTCAGTAACCATCCCGCTTGTATGGACCAATCTTTCCACCGATGAACTGAATGAATATTATACCGTATCCGTCAGGGCAGGAAACGATGCGGATGGATATCAGACAATATGGAGTAAGAAAGTTCTGAAGAATGAGCCGTATGACCTTCCGTCCGATGAAGAAGTAAAGGATATGCTTGGATGGAATGATGCGAAATATGTGGAAGAGGAAGGATATGGTGATATCAGTACCACAGGTCTTTCTCTGATTGAGGACAAGGTATATGACTATAAAGTAGGATATCAGGAATATTCGGTAACGGTAAATGACATCCAGAATGAGGACGGAACAACCAGAAGTGAAACTTATACAGCAAAATATGGTGAAACATTTGACTTCTCCGCACTGGAAGATACCGGTACAGCACAGGCAGATTGCTATACCAGATTTGCAGAAGTTACGACCGATGCACAGATTACGGTCAACGGACAAGTTCAGGATATGAATCTGGGACAGCAGATCAATGCAGCAATGGCACAGGCATTATCAGAAGGAGTGACAGCAGAAGCTGTGTATGTGAATGATGGTGTCAATGTAACCTATCACTTTACCGGACTGGATCACAAAGATATCACACGGCTGGTAAAGAAGAGAACAGTTCCGGATTTCTCAGAAGCAGAAGGGATTGTTTCTGACAATGGACTGGCAATCAAAGAGATTTCACCGGAGTTAGGCCGTGTAACAGGACCAGTAGTATATCAGGTGGTATGCGGCAATATCATCGGACCTGATGCAACGATAAAATTCCATGCAAATGGAGGCAGCAGTGTCAGTGATATTACAAAGGTAGAAGGCAGTCTGATCGGAACACTTCCGGTACCAGTCAGGGAAGGATATACATTTGAAGGCTGGTATACCGATAAAGATTCCTTACAGAATGAATTTACAGAGAGAAAGATGCCGGTCGGCGGTACAGAAGTATATGCAAAATGGATACCAAAGAATTATACAATTACATTCCATGTAAATGGAGGCAATGAACTTGCACAGGATGAGCAGAACAAAACGGTAACATACGACCAGACCTATGGCACTCTTCCGACAGCGGAAAAGAACGGATATGCATTTACCGGCTGGTATACTGCGGCAGAAAACGGAACACATATTACAGAAGCATCACAGGTAACAACGGCAAAAGACCATACCTTATATGCACATTGGCTTGAACTGAAACAGATCAGCAAAGAAGTCTTTGACTTTGGGGAACTGGAAAATCCGACGTATGAAAAAGGTGTGACACATCAGGCAGAATATACATTCGATGCAGGTGAGGAAAATATTGCAGAAAATGAATTTACCATTAAATATATGCGTCAGGGAAATGCGGACTATGAGGAAGGATTGCCGGTAAACGCAGGTGTATACAATGTGACGATTTCCAGACCGGCAGACAATGTATATGCGAAGTTTGAGCAGACCTATGAAGCGGTACTGAAAATCAACAAGGCAGTCAGAACGGTAGAGGCAAACGGTGAGGTTGTAAACAGCGGATATACTTATCTGACAGTTACCTCCGGTAATATCGATGATTTATCCGCTAAGGCAGTATTACAATATACCGTGGATGACAAAGGAACAGGAGAAGCTGCCTGCACAAATAGTACAAAAGCAGACAGAATTGATTATCTGACTCCGGAAGAAGAATATCAGGTCTATGTATCTGTTACAAATGATCCGAACTATGAAGATGTATTACAGGCCCTGTATATTGAATCCGCATCTACCATGGCATATCCGGAAGAAAGCTGGAGCAGTCATGCAGATACCAGCTGGTACAACGATACAGATACAGTATTTACCATTACAACACCGGAACAGCTTGCAGGTGTTGCAGTACTTAGCAGTAATTTTTCAGGAAAAACTGTTTTGCTTGGTGCAGACATGGATATGACTGGTTATGAATGGACACCAATTTGTGATTTCGCAGGAACGTTTAACGGTCAGAATCACACTGTCAGCGGTATGGTATGTGCGAACAATAATTATTCTTCAAAAGGACTTATTGGCTACACACGGTCAAATGCAGGGGCATATATTTGCAATGTCAGAGTAGAAGATTCCTGTTTTGTAGGAAAAACAAATGTTGGCGGTATTGTCGGTAAGCTGCAGAATGCAGATATTTCTAACTGCGTAAGTGCGGCACTGATAGCAAATGGCGAATATACCGGAGGCATTGCAGGAAATACGGTGTGGGCAAATATATCAAGAAGTATTTCTTATGGAAGAATTATTGCAAAACGCACTGGCTATTGTGGAGGGGTTGTAGGATATCTGGACAGTTCCAAAGCTATAAACTGTGCAAATTTTGCAACTGTTTACAGTAGAAGCAGAAATCCGCTTGTAGGAGGAATATCAGGATTTTCTTATCATAATGACATTATTTATAATTGCTATAATGTAGGAACAATAGCCATGGAAGATGATGGATATTATGGTGCAATCCTTGGCTGCGCAAATGAGTACAAGAAAAATGAGGGTGCAACCTTTGACCAGTGTTATTATCTGAATGGTTCAGCAGGTACACATGGTGCATGTGGTGCAACAATTGGAAAAACAGCCATTAAGTCACGTAAGACAGCCTGGTTTACCAGTCCGGATTCAACCATGAGCAATATATGCGAAGATGGAACGGAAGGCATGAATCTGGTGGATACCCTGAATACATGGAGTCTGCGTGTAGATAAAGCTGTTGTATGGGAAGTAAAGGAAGGAGAGAGTTATCCAACGATTATCGGCATGCCGGAAAGCAGCAGATAAGATGAAATAAATATTAGAAAAATAAAAAAGGTTGATAAAGATATGAGAGGCAGGGAGTATCGTCCGTTATGGAACGGTTCTCCCTGCTTTTGTAATTAACTGTAAAAATCAAAAAAAAGAAGCTGCTGCTTTACGCAACAGCTTCTTTTTCTGAATAAATTCAGAACCTATGGATATTAGACAATACCCTGAGCTTTCATAGCATCTGCAACTTTCTTAAAGCCTGCGATGTTAGCGCCTGCTACATAGTTGCCTTCAAGACCGAATTCTTTGGAAGCATCATCAAGGTTGTGGAAGATATTAACCATGATAGTCTTTAACTTCGCATCAACTTCATCGAATGTCCAGCTGAGTCTTTCGCTGTTCTGGCTCATTTCAAGAGCAGATGTAGCAACACCGCCGGCATTGGAAGCTTTACCAGGAGCAAAGATTACTTTGTTAGCCTGGAAGTATTCTGTAGCTTCGATTGTAGTAGGCATGTTAGCACCTTCTGCAACTGCGAATACACCATTAGCAACTAATGTCTTTGCATCTTCAAGGTTAAGTTCGTTCTGTGTAGCACAAGGAAGAGCGATATCACATTTAACTGTCCATACGCCTTTGCCTTCATGATACTGAGCAGATGGTCTTGCAGCAGCATATTCTGTAAGACGTGCTCTCTTAACTTCCTTAACTTCCTTCAGTAATGCAACATCGATTCCTTCTGGATCATAAATCCAGCCTGTAGAATCAGAGCATGTTACAGGCTTTCCGCCTAACTGGATAGCCTTTTCGATTGCATAGATAGCAACGTTTCCAGCACCTGAAACAGCGATTGTCTGTCCTTCTAAGCTCTTGCCATTGCACTTTAACATCTCATCAACGAAGTATAATAAACCATATCCGGTAGCTTCTGTTCTTGCGAGAGAACCGCCATAAGTAAGGCCTTTTCCGGTAAGAACACCTTCATAGATGTTTTTAATTCTCTTATACTGACCATAGAGATAACCGATTTCTCTTCCGCCTACACCGATATCACCTGCAGGAACATCAGTATCAGCACCGATATGTCTGTTTAATTCTGTCATGAAGCTCTGGCAGAATTTCATGATTTCTCTGTCTGATTTGCCCTTAGGATCGAAATCAGAACCACCTTTACCACCACCGATAGGAAGGCTTGTGAGAGAATTCTTGAATACCTGTTCAAAACCTAAGAATTTGATAATACCAAGGTTTACAGATGGATGGAATCTTAAACCACCCTTGTAAGGTCCGATAGCACTATTAAACTGTACACGGAAACCGTTGTTTACCTGAACCTGTCCATTGTCATCTACCCATGGAACACGGAACATAATAACTCTTTCAGGAGTTGTAAGTCTTTCCAATAATGCATCTCTTCTGTATTCTTCTTCGTTAGCTTCGATTACTACACGGAGAGATTCTAATACTTCTTTTACTGCCTGATGAAATTCAGGCTGTGCAGGGTTCTTGTCAATAACAAGCTGCAGCACTTCGTCAACATATGACATTTTTTTGTCCTCCTTGTGATAAATATCCATGAGATGTTGGGGCAAATGGATTGCCCGGAAAATCATCCTGAGTAAATTATATTTACTAAGTTAAAAAATGTCAAATACTAATTGAAAAATTTAACAAAAAAATTTTTCATTTTATGGATTTGGAATGAAAATATGCATATTAGTTGTGGATTTCACATCAAAAATGGTGTATATTAGTAATGTCAGAAATTTTGATAGGAGATAGAAGATATGGAAATAGAAAGAAAATTTTTAATTGCAAGGGAGAATTTTCCGGAAGATATAGAAAAATACCCGTATCACATCATTGAACAGGGGTATCTCTGCGTAAATCCTGTGGTAAGAGTCAGAAGACAGGATGAGGATTTTATTCTCACCTACAAGGGAAAAGGAATGATGATGCGTGAAGAATATAATCTGCCGCTGCAGGCGGAAGGATATTATCACCTGCTAGGAAAGGCGGACGGAAAAACCATACGCAAAAAGAGATATCTTATTCCGCTGGACGGAACACACACCATAGAACTGGATGAATTTGAGGGCGATTATGAGGGCCTTCTGATGGCAGAAGTAGAGTTTACAAGCGCGGAAGATGCGAACAGATTTGAAAAGCCGGCATGGTTCGGTGAAGAAGTTACTTATGACAGGAAATATCATAACAGCTATATGAGCCTTCATGCAGAGGACAAAGAGAAAGAAAACAAGGAGGAACAGTAAAATGACCGTATATACAATGTTAGCAGATGGATTTGAAGAAGTAGAGGCACTGGCAGTTATAGACGTGTTAAAACGTGCGGATTATGAGGTAAAGACCGTTTCCATTCAGGATAAGGAAGTGGTAGCGGGTGCGCATAATATAGGAATCGTAGCGGATCTTACCTGGCGCAGGACGGATTTTGACCAGTGCGACATGATTTTTCTGCCGGGAGGAATGCCGGGAACGATGCATTTAAAAGAGCATGCCGGACTGGCAGAGCAGATCCGGGAATTTGACCGTCAGGGAAAATGGCTGGCTGCCATCTGTGCCGCACCGAGCGTATTCGGAGGACTGGGCATACTCGAGGGAAAGAAAGCTATCTGTTTCCCGGGATTTGAAAAATATCTTACCGGAGCGGACATTACACCGGAGAGAGTCGTTTTGGACGGACATATTTTCACCTCAAAGGGCATGGGAACGGCAATCGATCTGGGACTTGCCATCGTAAAAGAGATTTCCGGTGAGGAAGTATCAGAAGAACTGGCAAAATCAATACAGTACAGATAGGAAATAAGGAGATAACAGATGCGCAAGAAGAGATTGTTTTTATGTATGCTGGCAGTGATGACTGCATTATCCATGGCGGCATGCCATAAGAAAGGCTCAAAGATTAATACATTGGAGTATTCCGATATCATAGGTGCGGCACAGGGAACAGTATCTTTTGATTCAGATGGAAAGCTGGAGATAAATATCCGGGATATACAGTCATATCTGGGGGTGGATATTGATTATTCATCCGCCGTTGAAGTGGAAAATGCCGACCAGTTTGAAGATTTCCAGATGTGGGTGGATGCAACGGGAGTCGATATTTACACGGTAGGTAAGTATGTTGCAACCTATAAGTTTATTTATGACGGACAGGAAACGGAGAAGAATGTGGGCGTTACCATTCTTGAAAAAGAAAGCTCCGGAGAAGACAGTAATGTATCCGGCGGCAGTTCCGGAAACGGAAGCTCTGATAATGGAAATTCCGGCAATGGCACAAATGTATCCGGAAATGGAACTTCGGCGGGAAATAACGTAGGCGGCAATGGAAACAGCAGTGCCGGAAATACTTCGAATAATTCCGGGGATGGAAATGAATACTGGTACCCGGATGACAGTGATTCCGGAAATTCAGATGCAGGTTCGGATGGAAACAGCTCCAATCCGGGCAACAGTGCGGTACAGGGCGGAAACAGCGATGGAAGTGCAGGAAATAATGGCAATGCCGGACAGTCCGATGGAAATGCAAATGGCGGGAATCAGAATGGCGGCAGTAATAACGGAGGGCAGAACCCGCCGAGGGAAATTATCACATCTTCTCAGTCGGCAACGAAAAAGCCATCCACAATCGGATATACGAACATTGAACTTTTATCAGGAAAATATGTGAAATTAAAATGCACCAGCGCAAAATATATTGTTTCAACCAGAACCGATGAGAGTGAAGCAGAGAAAAACGGAAAGACGTATCATGTGTCAAAACTGATTATTACCTATAATACAGGGGATGAACAAGTGCTTGAAACCGTAGAAAAGGCTGTAAGCTGATAGAATGAGGAGGTGTGGCAGTGGATTCTGTAAAGGTAATTGCGGATAAAATTGCAAAGAATATAGGGGCAGTAATAAAAGGAAAAGATGATGTGGTCAGAAAGACGGTGATCGCACTTCTGACGGGCGGCCATATATTGCTCGAAGATGTTCCGGGAAGCGGAAAGACGATGCTGGCAAAGACACTGGCGGCTTCCGTAGACGGAACGTTTAAAAGAATCCAGATGACACCGGATATGCTGCCGGCAGATATTACCGGTGTGAATATTTTTGATCTGAAAACATCGCAGTTTCGTTTCGTAAAAGGTCCGGTATTTACCAATATTCTGATTGCGGATGAAATCAACAGGGCAACACCCAAGACACAGGCGGGACTGTTGGAATGTATGGAAGAAGAACAGGTAACGGTGGATGGAAATACCTGGCCGATGGAAGATGTCTTTATGGTAATTGCAACGCAGAATCCGGTGGATACGCAGGGGGTATTTCCACTTCCGGAAGCACAGGTGGATCGTTTCCTGATGAAATTATATATGGAATATCCGGATCACGACAGTATGATAGAAATTTTCCGGACACATATACAAAAAGATGTACTGGAGCAGGTCACACCGGTAACTTCCATCGAAGAGATAAAAAATGCAGGAAAGCAGATAGAACAGGTAAGCATCAGTGATGCGGTATACTCTTATGCGGCAGATTTGGTAGAAGCAACCAGAACGCATGAATCCGTTGTTCTCGGTGTCAGCCAGCGAGGAGGAATCGCACTTTTGCGGGCAGCAAAAACAGTGGCGGCAATCTATGAGAGAACTTATGTTCTGCCGGATGATATTAAGGAAATAGCCTGTGATGTGCTGGCACACAGGATGATTCTGAAAAATGCACTGCGTGTCAGAAGAAATGCGGCAGTGGAACTGATGAAGGAAATACTGGAACAGGTTCCGGTGCCGACAGAGGAAATGTTAAAATGAGACAGCCGGGATTAGAAATCTATCAGGAGCAGATGATTGTCATTGCATTGATCTGTGCCGGAATCGCGGTGACAATCGTTGTTCTGACCATTCTTGCCGCGATATATATAAAACTGAGCAGGCAGTTGTGCCTGAAGGAACTGGAATACAGGAGGTACTTCCGGGACGAAGGTGTGTTTGAAGGCGATCGGACAGAACTGATTGAGGAAATTACGAATCATTCTTTTCTGCCGATGTTTGCAGTGGATATAGAAACACATATTTCTTCCAAAATAGAGATGCAGGGCTATGAGCGGAGTGATGGGATCAGTCAGGAATTTATCAGCAGATTCTTTGTATTTCCATATACCAGAATACAGAGAAGGCATACCGTTACCTGCAGGAGCCGCGGATATTATAAGCTGGAAACTGCAAAAGTGGGATTCGCCGGAATAGAAGTATATCTGGACAGTCCGGCACAGATCCATGTATATCCGGCAGAAACTGCGGTGGAGGAAAGCAGACAGATAAACCGTTTGTTCCAGTATAGTGCAATGTCGAAGAAGCCTTTGATCGAAGATAATTTTTCATTTGCCGGAATCCGGCAGTATATCCCCGGAGATGCCATGAATGCACTGAATTACAAGCAGACTGCCAGAAGAGGTGAACTGATGGTAAACGACAGGGAATATCTGGCAGGAAGAAAACTGCTGGTATATGTGAATTTCCAGCCGAATGAGAAGAAACATTTTCCGCCGGAACAGTTTCATGAACTGATTGAAAAAGAACTTTCCTATGCATCGTATCTGCTCGGTGAGAGCATAAGAAACGGGTATGTCTGTTCTTTTGCTGCGAACAGCAAAATGATGCATGGAGGAGTTGCTCCGAGATACGCATTCGCATCGGGCGAGGAATATTATCAGGAGCTTCTCTGTCAGATGGCGGAGATGACGGATTTATATGCGGTGTCCATGCTTTCCGTTATGAAACAGGACATCGAAGAGAGACTGGGCAATACGGAAATCTTCCTGTTTACCCCGTATTATGACACGACACTGGCAGGAGCGGTTGAAGATCTGGAGAGAAACGGGAATGTTGTGACTGTCGTGGATGTGTCGGAAGAGTAGAAAGGTGGGACGGATAGATGCAAAGAGTAATCAGTATTGGAATACAGGGATTTGAAAAGATAAGGACAGAGAATTATTTTTATGTGGACAAAACAGGATTTATCAAAGAATGGTGGGAAACCGGAGCCGATGTGACATTAATTACACGTCCTAGAAGGTTTGGAAAAACATTAAATATGGACATGTTAAACTGTTTTTTCTCAAATCGTTACAAGGACAGGGGCGATTTGTTTGAAGGACTGTCTATCTGGGAAGAAGAGAAATATCACAGTTTACAGGGGACATATCCGGTTATATTCTTAAGTTTTGCATGGGTAAAAGAGGAAAATGCGGAAGCAGCAAAATGCAAAATAAAAGAACTGATTGCAAGGTTATATGAAGACAACCGTTATCTGTTAGAAGGCAGTCTGTTAAGTGAGAATGAAAAGAAAATGTATTTAAATATGACTGCGTATATGAATGATACAGAGGCAACATTTGCTTTAAATTCACTGTGTATGTATCTGAACCGTTACTATGGCAAAAAAGTACTTCTTTTTCTGGACGAATATGATACACCGATGCAGGAGGCGTATCTGGGAGGATACTGGAATGAATTTGCCGGTTTTATGCGCAGCATGTTTAATTCTGTATTTAAGACAAATCCATATCTGGAACGTGCAGTCATGACAGGCATCACAAGGATTTCAAAGGAATCCATGTTTTCAGATTTGAATAATCTGCAGGTAATCACTGTAACTTCGGACAAATACAATACCTGTTTTGGATTTACGGAAAAAGAAGTATTTCAGGCACTGGATGAGTTTGGACTTTCTGATGAAAGGGAAAATGTAAAGAAATGGTATGATGGATTTGTGTTTGGAAGTCAGAGAGATATTTATAATCCGTGGTCGATTACAGGTTTTCTGGACAGCAGAAAGTATCAGTCCTACTGGACGGCAACCAGTTCAAACAATATGGCAGGGAGGCTTATTCAGACTGCATCGGCGGAAGTAAAAAAACAGATGGAGGAGCTGCTGCAGGGAAAGGAAATCGTAGTTCATTTTGATGAACAGATTGTTTTCACTCAGCTGGACACAAATGAAACGGCTATCTGGAGTCTGCTTATGGCAAGCGGTTATCTCAGAGCAGAATGTGTGGAGTATCTGGGAGAAACAAGAAAACCATGGTATCATCTGAAAATTACAAATCTGGAGACAAAGGATATGTTTGAAACTATGTTTGCTGCGTGGTTTCAGGCAAGCGGTAGCGGGTATCACAATTTTGTCAGAGCATTGCTTCAGGATGATGTAGAAATGATGAATTATTACATGAATCGGGTAGCTTCTGATACATTTAGTTATTTTGATGTTGGAGGACAGGGGAGCGGACTGGAAGAAACAGAACGGTTTTATCATGGCTTTGTCCTGGGGCTGATGGCAGAACAAACGGATAACTATATTCTGAAATCTAACCGGGAAAGTGGTTTTGGAAGATATGATGTCATGATGATACCAAAAAAGGATGGATTACCTGCTATTATTATGGAATTTAAGGTAAGAAATCCGGGAAAAGAAAAAACACTGGAAGAAACCGTACAGACTGCTTTGAATCAGATTGAAGATAAAAAATATGACGTGGAACTTATTTCTGGTGGGATTCCGGCAGAGAAAATCAGGCACTATGGATTTGCATTTGATGGAAAAACAGTTTTGATTGGGTAGGCAGCTATAAAGCTGCCTATTATAAGGTATCGGGAGCAGCGATGCTTTTAGCAGGAGTTGTGATGCCGCACAATGTGGAGGCAGCAGGTGCAGTGGCAGCTAATGTGGAAGCGAGCAGCGGATATGCAGGAGATGTAATTGATGTATCTTTTAATCTTAGCGGAAATCCGGGTGTAACATTTTTTGAAATAAGGCTACCGCAATCCCATTGGCTTCAGACAATGGGTAGTTCACACATTTGCCGATAATATCAGTATGGCTGGTAAATCGTTAAAAATGATTACGGACAGACGGGGATGCCTGAAATTTATGGACGAAGGCTACCCGGTTGAAATTCCAAAAGGCTATTCCAAAGAAGAAAGCATTGAAATCATGGAACTGATGGTAGAAGAATATAGTAAAAATTTAAAGGAGTGCAGCATTGAAAAATAAAACCGATTGGAAAAGGACTGTGTTATCCGTCCTCTTTCTCATTCTCGCCATTCTGACAGAGGTCCTGGTGGTGTATTTTGAACTCAGGGACACAGGACGGCTTGTGGCACAGATGGGAGTGGCAGTATGTCTTGCAATCTCCCTGATTCTCATGTTTGGGGAAGAAGGCACGGAGAAAGTAAAAAAACTGGCACACAGATGGAAAAATCTTGTGGAAAATATCCGGCAGAAAGTAGTTCGGATATTTTCTTCCCTATTTAATAGAGGAATAGGAGGAAAAAGCACAGGATTTATAAAAGGCTACCGGGAAACAAGCATAAAAATAGACAGACACAGGAGAAACGCAGGCTATAGATATGGAAGACCATACAAGGAGCTGAATCCGGCAGAACGTATCCGCTATTATTATGAAAAATTTATCATTAAACAGAGAAAGAAAGGCTATGCATTCCGCCAGACCGATACGGCATGGGAAACCGGGGAGAAACTGAAGCAGCAGGGCAGGATATCGGCAGCTGCGGGAGAACTTTTTGAAACATATCATGAGGCAAGGTACAATATCCGGGCGGAGATTACCTCCGAAGATGTGGAAAAAGTGAAAAAAATTTACCGAAATCCGCGTGTTTAAACAAATTTAAGAAAAAAAGTTAATGACAACTGGCAATTAGTATGATATACTAAGCTGATGTTTAAGGCATTTAAGGAGGAAAATATAAAATGAGTTTACAAGTTGAAAAGTTAGAGAAGAATATGGCTAAACTTACAATCGAAGCACCAGCTGATGAGTTTGAAAAAGCTGTTGAAAAGTCATATCAGAAGAATAAGAATAGAATGAGCGTACCAGGTTTCAGAAAGGGTAAAGTACCTCGTAAGATGCTTGAGAAGATGTATGGCGCTCAGATCTTCTTTGAAGATGCAATCAATGATCTGATTCCGGAAGTATACAGCAGGGAAGTAACTGCAGCAGAAGATTTAGAGATCGTTTCACAGCCTAAGATCGAAGTAACACAGGCAGAAGCAGGACAGTCTTTCATCTTCACAGCAGAAGTAGCATTAAAGCCGGCTGTAGAATTAGGACAGTACAAAGGTCTTGCAGTGGAAAAAGACAGTGTAGAAGTAACAGATGAAGATGTTGCAGCTGAGCTCGAAAAAGTAAGAAAAGAAAATTCAAGAACAATTTCCGTAGAAGACAGAGCAGTTGAAGATGGTGACATCGCAACGATCGACTTTGAAGGATTTATCGACGGTGAAGCATTTGAAGGCGGAAAGGGAACAGATTATCCTCTTACCATCGGTTCACATTCTTTCATCGATACATTTGAAGAACAGTTAGTTGGCAAGAATCTCAACGAAGAAGTTGAAGTAAATGTTACATTCCCTGAAGATTATCAGGCAAAAGAACTTGCAGGAAAGCCGGCTATGTTTAAGGTAACTGTAAAAGAATTAAAGAAAGTAGAACTTCCGGAAGCAGATGATGAATTTGCACAGGATGTATCTGAATTCGATACTCTTGAAGAATACAAGAACGATATCAGAACAAAGCTTACAGAGCAGAAAGAAACAGAAGCAAAGAATGCACTGGAAGACAAGGCTGTAGCAGCTGTAGTAGAAGGTGCTAAGATGGATATTCCTGAACCGATGATCGATCTTCAGGTAAGACAGATGGCTGAAAACTTCGCAAGAAGATTACAGAGCCAGGGAATTTCATGGGAGCAGTACTGCCAGTTTACAGGCATGACTACAGACAAGCTTTTTGAGCAGATGAGACCACAGGCATTAAAGACCATCCAGAGCAGACTGGTACTTGAAGCAGTAGCAGCAGCTGAGAATATTATTGCTTCAGAAGAAGACTTCGCAGCTGAAATTGATAAGATGGCAGAAGCATATAAGATGGAAGCTGATAAGATCAAAGAGATGATGGGAGAAGAAGAGAAGAATTCCATCATGAAGGATCTTGCAGTAACAAAGGCAGCTGAATTTATCGTAGCTAATATTGCATAAGATACAGAGTGATGAAAATGAAAGGAAGAATGGTGCTGCCGTTCTTCCATTTCATCATTTATAGATAGAAACAGTATTTAGGAGGTATAAGAATGAGTTTAGTTCCTTACGTCATTGAACAGACAAGCAGGGGTGAAAGATCCTATGATATCTATTCAAGACTTTTGAAAGAAAGAATTATTTTCCTTGGGGAAGAAGTCAATGAAACAACAGCAAGCCTGATTGTTGCACAGCTTTTATTTCTGGAATCAGAAGATCCGGGAAAAGATATTCAGTTCTATATTAATAGTCCGGGTGGATCTGTAACTGCCGGAATGGCAATTTATGATACCATGAATTATGTAAAATGTGATGTTTCCACATTATGCATGGGCATGGCGGCAAGTATGGGAGCATTCCTTCTTTCTGGCGGAGCAAAAGGAAAGAGATTTGCACTTCCGAATGCTGAAATCATGATTCATCAGCCACTTGGCGGAGCAAAAGGCCAGGCAACCGAGATTCAGATTGCAGCAGAACATATTTTAAAGACAAAGAAGAAATTAAACGAGATACTTGCAATGAATACAGGAAAACCACTGGAAATCATTGAAAAAGATACGGACAGAGATAATTATATGACTGCAGAAGAAGCAAAAGAATATGGTCTGATTGATCATATCGTTACCAATCGATTGGATTTGACAAAATAATCTGTGCAGTATGGAGGAGTCATGGCAGGAAAAGGCGATAATAATAAGATCCACAGATGTTCTTTTTGTGGAAAGACAGAAAATCAGGTAAACAGGCTTATTACCGGTCCTGACAATGTATGCATTTGTGATCAGTGTATTGAAGTGTGTGCAGACATGGTGGAAGAAGGACTGCGGTATGATGATGACGATAATGGTTTCGAGATCAATCTTGTAAAGCCGAAAGAAATAAAAGCATTTCTTGATGAATATGTAATTGGGCAGGATGCGGCAAAGAAAGTTTTATCTGTTGCAGTATATAATCACTATAAGAGAATCATGGCCGGAAAAGACATGGATGTTGAATTGCAAAAGAGTAATATTCTGATGCTTGGTCCGACCGGTTCCGGTAAGACGTATCTTGCTCAGACACTTGCAAAACTTCTGAATGTGCCATTTGCAATTGCAGATGCGACCACATTGACGGAAGCAGGCTATGTAGGTGAAGATGTAGAAAATATTCTTTTAAAGCTGATTCAGGCAGCTGATTATGATATTGAAAAAGCTCAGTATGGAATTATCTATATTGATGAAATTGATAAAATAACAAAGAAATCAGAAAATGTTTCTATTACCAGAGATGTTTCCGGTGAAGGTGTCCAGCAGGCATTATTAAAGATTCTGGAGGGTACGGTTGCATCCGTTCCGCCACAGGGTGGCAGAAAACATCCGCAGCAGGAACTGATTCCGATCGATACCACAAATATTCTCTTTATCTGTGGAGGAGCTTTTGACGGACTCGAGAAAATCATAGAAACCAGACTGGATAAGAAATCCATCGGTTTCAATGCTGAGATTACAGAGAATGTTATGGAAGACAGGGATGCACTGCTCAGTCAGGTAATGCCTCATGATCTGGTAAAATTCGGACTGATTCCGGAATTTATCGGACGAGTTCCGGTTACCGTAACATTAAATCAGTTGAAGGAAGAAGATCTTGTCCGGATTCTGAAAGAGCCGAAGAATGCAATTATCAAACAGTACAAAAAACTGTTTGAATTAGATGAAGTAGATTTGGAATTTACAGATGAAGCGGTTGAAGCAATCGCAAAGAAATCTTTTGAACGCAAAACAGGAGCAAGAGGTTTAAGAGCAATTATGGAAGAAAGCATGATGGATATCATGTATGAAGTTCCATCAAATGACAGAATTGCAAGATGTACAATTACAAAAGATGTAGTTGATAAGGCAGCAGAACCTGAACTTACTTTTCGCGGATAATTGAGAAAGCAGCAAGGTATTACGGCCGTCAGGTAGAAGCAGTATGTTTTTATCTGGCGGCATTTTTAGAAAGTAGAAATAAGTAATGAGAGAGAATAGAAAAACAGTTCCGGTTATTTACCTGAGAGGTTTATGCATTATACCGGGAGTGAAAGTTAATTTTGATATAAGCAGAAAAAAATCCATTGATGCCTTAGAAGCGGCAATGAATGAAGATAAACAGGTGTTCGTGGTTACTCAGAAGAATATCGAAGAGAGTAATCCGGCAGGAGAAGATTTGAATGAGATCGGGGTGCTTGCGATGGTCAGCCAGGTAGTAAAACTGCCGGGCAGCAACGCGAGGATTCTGATTGAAAATTCCACAAGGGCAAAATGTGTGGAATATACGGAGAAGGAAGAAGCTGGTTATATCCGGGCAGAAGTGGAAGAACTGCCGGACTATCTGGATGACATGGATGCAGTAGAGAAAGAAGCAAAGGCAGCCATGTTGAAGGAGTTAATTGCCGGGTATGCATCCAAAAGACCGAAAACAGGACAGGAAAGCTTGAGGGTATTATGTCTGTTCCAGGAACTGCCGGTATTATTGAAGCGCACCATGTCGGCCATTCCAATGTCATTTGAGAAGAAACAGCATTACCTGAATGTGGATAAGCTGTCAGAAAAATACGAACTGGCATATAAATTTATCCAGGAAGAAATCAATATTCTGGAAATCCGGGAAGATTTTCAGAGTAAAATAAAAGAAAAAGTGGAAGAAAACCAAAAAGAATATATCCTCAGGGAGCAGATGAAAGTGATTCGCCAGGAACTTGGAGAAGAAGACACCGTACAGGAATCCGATACTTTTCTGCAGAGTACCGAGGCATTGGATGCACCGGAAGAGATTAAGGAAAAACTCCGTAAGGAAATCAAACGTTATAAGACATTGTCCTCAGGCTCGGCGGAAAGCAGTGTGGCACGCGGATATATCGAAACTCTGCTGGAGCTTCCGTGGAATCATACGTCGGAAGATAATAATGATATGGTAAATGCAGAAGAAATCTTAAACCGCGACCATTTTGGCATGGAAAAGGTCAAGGAACGTATTCTGGAATTTCTGGCAGTCAGATGTTTTCATCCGGAAAAGTCAAAAGGAAAGAGTCCGGTTATCTGTCTGGCAGGTCCTCCGGGTACGGGAAAGACCTCTATCGCAAAATCCGTGGCAGAAGCCCTGAATAAGAAATATGTGAGAATCTGTCTGGGTGGTGTCCGGGATGAGGCCGAGATCAGGGGACATAGACGGACTTATGTGGGTGCAATGCCGGGCAGGATCGTCATGGCACTTAAAAATGCCGGCGTGAAAAATCCACTTATGCTGCTTGATGAGATTGACAAGCTGGCAGGTGATTACAAAGGAGATCCTGCGAGTGCATTGCTGGAAGTACTTGATGATGAGCAGAATAGCCGGTTTGTTGACCATTATGTGGAAGTGCCGGTTGATTTGTCCGAAGTATTTTTTATTGCAACGGCAAATGATATTTCCACGATACCGCGTCCATTACTGGACAGAATGGAAATTATTGACGTGACAAGTTATACACTCAATGAAAAAGAACATATTGCATCTGATTATCTCGTTGAAAAACAGCGGGAAGTGAATGGACTGGAAAAAAAGCAATTCTCCATATCAAAGCCGGCGATTGAAAAGCTGATTACCGGGTATACCAGAGAGGCAGGAGTGAGAAATCTGGAGCGAACCATAGGGAAACTCTGCCGGAAGGCAGTGCTTGAGATCATGCAGAAGAAAGAAAAGTCCGTGAAGATTACGGCGAAGAATCTGGAGCAGTATCTTGGCAAGGTAAAATATCAGGACGATAAGGCAAATAAGAAGGATGAGGTCGGCATCGTCAGAGGACTTGCATGGACAAGAGTCGGGGGCGATACCCTTGAGATTGAAGTCAATGTCATGCCGGGAAAGGGCAATATGGTGCTGACCGGAAATCTTGGCAATGTCATGAAAGAGTCGGCACAGGCAGGTCTGTCCTTTATCCGGGCAAATGCAGAGCTGTATCATATAGATGCGGAGAAATTCCAGAATACGGATATCCATATTCATATTCCGGAGGGAGCTGTTCCAAAGGATGGTCCGTCTGCGGGAATTACCATGGCAACGGCGATGCTGTCTGCGTTAACCGGACGAAAAATCTATGCAAATCTGGCGATGACCGGAGAGATTACACTTCGTGGAAGGGTGCTTCCGATTGGCGGATTGAAAGAAAAGCTTCTGGCAGCAAAAATGGCAGGAATTACAAAAGTTTTAGTACCATTTGAAAATAAGAAAGATGTGGAAGAAATATCAGAGGAAATAACACAAGGAATGGATATCGTGTATGTAAAAGATATGAAACAGGTAACAGAGCATGCCTTACATTCCTGTTAAGGAGGAAAAATATGATTATCAGAAGTCTTAATCTGGAAACGGTATGTGGAATTACGAGTACATTGCCGGAGAATGAACTGCCGGAGGTTGCGTTTGCCGGAAAGTCAAATGTTGGGAAATCATCCCTGATCAATGCACTGATGAACAGAAAGGCATATGCAAGAACTTCACAGCAGCCGGGAAAAACACAGACCATTAATTTTTATAATATCAATAATGCGATGTACTGTGTGGATCTTCCGGGATACGGATTTGCCAAAGTATCAAAGCAGACACAGGAAAAATGGGGACGCATGATAGAAAATTATCTGCACAAATCCAAAGTGTTAAAGGCAGTATTCCTGCTTATCGATATCAGACACGAACCATCGGCGAATGATGTAAATATGTACCAGTGGATTCTGGCAAATGGTTACAGTCCGATTATCATAGCGACCAAACTGGATAAAATCAAGAGAAGCCAGCTGCAGAAAAACATTAAGATCATCCGGCAGAAGCTTGAATGTGAGCCGGGAACGGTCATTATCCCGTTTTCAGCAGAAACAAAGCAGGGAAGGGATGAAATCTGGAAATTAATTGATGAACTGGTAGAATATACAGAGCCGGAAAAGGCAAAAAAAGAGTAAAAATAAAAGAGAGATATAAAAGAGTGCCGGATGATAACAAAACACAGTTATGATCCGGCACCCGGTTTTATCTGGAAAATTCACGGATAATGCGATCGCAGAATTCGTCATTATTCCTTGTTTTATCAAAAAGATTTAAGAGTGTTTCAACGGCATCATCCGGTCGCATGGAATTTGTAATCTTACGGATGAGTTCCATGGCTTTCTGCTCTTTTGGGGTAAGCAGGAGATCGTCCCTTCTGGTACCTGATTTTAAGAGATCAATCGCAGGGAATACTCTCTTTTCGGAAAGTCTGCGGTCGAGAACCATTTCCATATTACCGGTTCCTTTAAACTCTTCAAATACCACATCATCCATTTTGCTTCCGGTGTCCACAAGTGCGGTTGCAAGGATTGTAAGACTGCCTCCCTCACGCATATTTCTGGCTGCACCAAAGAAACGCTTCGGCATATGAAGAGCGGCGGGATCAAGACCGCCGGACAGGGTACGTCCACTTGGGGAAACGGTCAGGTTATAGGCTCTGGCAAGTCTGGTAATGCTGTCGAGCAGGATCACAACATCTTCTCCGTGTTCCACCAGACGTTTTGCACGTTCGATTACCATTTCGGAAACACGTTTATGATGTTCCGGAAGTTCATCGAAGGTAGAGTAAATGACTTCGACATTTTCGCCTTCGATACATTCCTTGATATCGGTTACTTCTTCCGGACGTTCATCAATTAAAAGAATAATCATCTTAATCTTTGGATTATTCATTGTAATGGACTGTGCCATTTCTTTTAATAAAGTAGTTTTTCCGGCCTTTGGAGGAGATACAATCATACCTCTCTGACCTTTTCCAATAGGGGAGATGATATCCAGAATACGCATCGCCATATTATGTCTGTCGGTTTCCATGACAAGCCGGCTGTTAGGAAAGACAGGAGTCAGATCTTCAAATTTCTTTCGCTTCAATACATCGGCTATACTGTATCCGTTTACGGAATCTACACAGAGCAGTGCTGCAAATTTCTCGTTCTGGGTTTTTACGCGTACTTTTCCGACGATAATATCACCGGTACGCAGTCCGAGACGCTTGATCTGCATCGGGGAAACATAGACATCTGCATCTCCCGGCATATAGTTATCGCAGCGGATAAAGCCGAATCCATCCGGCATTACTTCAAGAATCCCATTTGCCATAATGCCGCTGTCGAGTGACTCATTGGCGGTATTCGGTTCTGATGTCTGTGGATGCTGGTGCGGATGTGCTGCTTTTGGGACAGAGGCTTCCTGAGCAGGTTCTGCAGCCTTTTGTACAGGCTTTTTGTAAGTACGGGAAGGACCCGGTACATAAGTCCGCTCAGTGTGCGGCTTCGGCGTGTTTTCAGAGGTAATAGTATTCCCACCTGTAACTTCAAGAATCCGATCAATCAGTGCACTCTTTCGCATGACGGTAACGCTTTTGATTCCATTGGCTTTTGCTATTTCACGCAGTTCGGTCATAGGTAAAGTTTCTAATTTTTCTCTCATAAAAAGTCCTTTCATATTTAGATTTCATAAATATACGAATTGAATTGTGGAATTTCCTGTAAGGTAAGAAAAGAAATTATGATAATAAATAAGATAGTAAATCAGAATTTCAAAGTATAACTCACGATTCATATACAGTATACTATAAATTTTATAAATATGGTAGTTTTTTTTTTGAAAATTTTGTGATATGATATACGTTACCGAAAAAAAGAAAAGACAAAAGGGAAAGGTGTCCGGGCATGTACATAAATGATTTGAGTACTTATCTGAAAAATACATATGGTCATAAGGTATACAGACTTGCGTTAAACGGAGGCATGACATGTCCGAACAGGGATGGACGAGTTGGAACGGGAGGATGCATTTTCTGCAGTGCAGGCGGATCTGGAGATTTTGCCCAGAGTGCAGGGGAGAGCATTGCCGAACAGATACGGCTGGCGAAGGAACTGGTCAAGAACAAGATTCATGACGGAACATATATTGCATACTTTCAGGCATATACGAATACCTATGCACCGGTGGAATATCTTCGCAGGATTTTTACAGAAGCCATTGAAGCACCGGAGATAGAGATTCTGGCGGTTGCGACAAGACCGGACTGTTTGGAAGAAGAGAAGATACAGCTTCTGGCTGAACTGAACCGGAAGAAACCGGTCTGGGTGGAAGTGGGACTTCAGTCCGCAAAGGAAGAAAGTGCCTGGCTGATACGCAGGGGCTACGAAAATAAAGTGTTTGAAAATGCATTAAAACAGTTGATTTCTCGTGGAATTGATGTTATAGTTCATATTATAATTGGCATTCCGGGCGAAAGCCGGGAAGACATTCTAAATACAGTTAAATATATCAATTCTTTTGATATAAAAGGTGTAAAAATACAGCTGCTTCATGTGCTGAGGGGAACAGATTTGGAGCAGTATTATTATGAATATCCATTTCATGTATATACTATGGAAGAGTATACACAGATACTATGTGATGTGATTGAACATTTGAGAAGAGATATCGTGATTCATAGGCTTACGGGGGACGGGCCAAAGAAATTACTGATAGAGCCGCAATGGAGCGGAAATAAGCGTGCTGTGATGAATTACATTCATCGGGAAATGCAGATGAGAAATATCGAACAAGGAGCAAAAGCTATGGTTACAGGAGGTTTATTATGTCAGTAGACCCACTAACGTTATATAAATTGATGACATTGTATATGTTGAATAAAGTGAACTTTCCGCTGACAAATGCCCAGTTATCAGGCTTTTTTCAGGAGAAAGGATATACGACTTATATCGGATTCCAGCAGGTGCTGGCAGAGCTGGAGGAAACACAGCTGATATCATATGAAACTATTAGGAACACATATTATTATAAGATTACAAAAGATGGAGTTGAGACAATTAATTTTTTTGTCAATAAGATTCCGGTGGAAGTCATAGATGATATGGATATTTTTCTGGTAGACAATAAATATGAAATGAGAAACGAAGTCGCTACTACGGCGGACTATTTCCATGCAAGCAATAATCAGGATTTTGTAGTGAGCTGTAAAATCAAGGAAGGCAATGCGACCTTAATCGAGATGAATCTTTCCGTACCTTCCGAGGATGTGGCAGAGATGATGTGCAATAACTGGAGAAATGCAAGCCAGGACATTTATTCGTCTGTGATGAAGACTTTGATGAAAGAAAAGAAATAAATTTACAAAAATAACTTGCATAAGGAAAAAATATATGATAGAATGTAAGAGTTGTTTATTATTAAGTCGGAATTGGTAAAGTCCAATTTCGCAGGAAATCAGAGAGGTGACAAAAATGAGAGAAGGAATCCATCCAAATTATTATCAGGCAAAGGTTGTATGTAACTGTGGCAACGAATTTGTAACAGGTTCAACAAAGGAAAACATCCACGTTGAAATTTGTTCAAAGTGCCATTCATTCTATACAGGCCAGCAGAAATCTGCAAAGGCTCGTGGACGTATTGATATGTTCAATCGTAAGTATGGCTTTACTACTGAGGACTAATAAGGTTGCAGATAAGGTTGAGAATTTTTCTCAACCTTTTTATATATGGCAGGAAATTTTCAAATAGGGTTTTCTGTCAGAGATAATGAGGATAAAACATGAAGAGATATTGTGGGATTGGCGGGCAGGCCGTATTAGAAGGCATTATGATGAAAAATCAAGATAAATATGCCGTCGCGGTAAGAAAACCAAATCAGGAAATAGAAGTAAAAGTGGATGAATATAAAAGCTTCTGTGAAGGAAAGAAAATATTATCTTTGCCTTTTATCAGAGGAATCTTTAATTTTGTAGATTCCATGGTACTTGGAATTAAGACACTCATGTATTCATCAGAATTTTATGAAGAAGAGGAAGAGGTTCAGGAAGATACACTTGCGGATAAGGCAGTAAAATCTGTATTTAAAGAAAAAGCAGAAGATGTCCTTATGGGGTTGACGGTGCTTTTTTCTGTATTTTTTTCTGTGGCATTATTTATCGTACTGCCGTATCTTATTTCTGAATTTATGAAGAATTCTCTGGAGATCCATTCCAATACGGCATTGTCCGTAGTAGAGGGTGTTGTCAGGATTGTCATTTTTATTCTGTACATTGTACTGATATCGTTAATGAAAGATATTAAACGTACCTATATGTATCATGGTGCGGAACATAAATGCATCAATTGTATTGAAGATGGCAAGGAACTGAATGTGGCAAATGTCAGGACAAGTTCAAGATTGCATAGGAGATGCGGAACAAGTTTTCTGTTTCTCGTTATGTTTATCAGTATTGTCGCATTTATTCTGGTATCAGCATTTATGCCGGCAGATGCAGGGAAACTGTTCAAAATCGTGGTAAGATTATTACTGATTCCGGTCATTGCAGGGATTTCCTATGAGGTTTTAAGACTTGCCGGTAAGAATGACAGTCTGATTGTCCGCATGATCAGTGCTCCGGGCATGGCATTACAGAAACTGACAACAAAAGAACCGGATGACAGCATGATAGAAGTAGCCATCAGTGCTGTGGAAGCAGTATTTGACTGGAAACAGTATTTAAGAGAACAGGGAATAGAGGTTGCAGACAAAGAGGAAGAAAACAATGCCGTTAAAGATATGTGAAGTTCTTGCCGAGGCAGAGAATACACTTCGTGTTGCAGGAATTCCAGAATATAAAAATGATGCATGGCTGTTATTTGAAGCGGTTTTTCAGATGAACAGAACCGGATATCTTATGCATATGAGTGAAAAACTGGAAAGTATTCCGGATGCAGAAATGCTGTATGAAAAATACAGGGAAGTGACAGAGAAAAGAAGCAGACATATTCCGTTGCAGCATATTACCGGACATCAGGTGTTTATGGGACTTGATTTTGAAGTAAATGAGAATGTTCTGATTCCAAGGCAGGATACGGAGATATTAGTAGAAGAAGCATTGAAACTGTGCAGGGAAAATACACAGATTGTACAGGTGCTTGATATGTGCACCGGTTCCGGCTGCATCGCCGTAAGCATGAAAAAGCTGGCAGAACATGAGATCTGTGTCACAGCAGTGGATTTATCAGCTGCTGCACTTGAAACAGCGAAAAGAAATGCAGCGAAGAATGACTGTGAAATAAGATTCCTGGAAAGTAATTTGTTTGAAAATACCGGCACGCAGAAATATGATCTGATTCTGTCGAATCCTCCGTATATCCGCAGTGATGTGATACCGACACTGATGGAAGAAGTAAAGGATCATGAACCGTGGATGGCACTGGATGGAGAAAAGGACGGATTATTTTTCTATCGAAGGATTACACAGGAGGCAGAAAAATATCTGAATCCGGGTGGTTATCTTATGTATGAGACAGGATATGACCAGGCGGAAGCAGTGGAAGAAATACTGAAGGAGCATGGATTTGGTAAAATCCGGATTGTGAAGGATCTGGCGGGACTGAACCGTGTGGCAGCAGGACAGAAGCAATAGATACAGGTAAATGGAGGAAAGAAATGTTTGATAAATTAGAAGACCTTGTATTAAGATATGAGGAACTGATGAATGAATTAAATGATCCGGATGTCGTAAATGACCAGAAAAGATTCCGGAAAATTATGAAAGAGCAGAACGACCTTGCACCGATTGTAGAAGCCTATAATGCTTATAAGCAGGCAAAACAGGACGTGGAGGACAGCCTTGCCATTCTCGATACAGAAAGCGATGAAGAGATGAGAGAACTGGCAAAAGAAGAATTAAATGATGCAAAAGAAAGAATCGAATCACTGGAAAAAGAATTAAAGATTCTTCTTCTTCCGAAAGATCCGAACGATGATAAGGATATTGTCATGGAAATCAGAGCAGGTGCTGGTGGAGATGAAGCGGCATTGTTTGCAGCAGAATTGTTCCGTATGTATACACATTATATCGAATCCAGAGGATGGAAAGTGGAAGTAGTCAATGCAGACGAAACCGGAATCGGCGGTATGAAGGAAGTTGAATTCATGGTAAAAGGACAGGGTGCATATTCCGTACTTAAGTATGAAAGTGGTGTGCATCGTGTACAGCGTGTTCCGGAAACAGAATCCGGCGGACGTATTCATACATCGACCGCATCCGTGGCAGTTATGCCGGAAGCAGAGGATGTGGATATCCAGATTGATGAAAAAGACATCCGTATCGACGTTATGAGAGCCTCCGGAAATGGTGGACAGTGTGTCAATACTACGGATTCTGCTGTTCGACTGACCCATTATCCAACCGGTATTGTGATTTATTCTCAGACAGAAAAATCACAGATTCAGAACAGAGAAAAGGCATTTGCACTGTTGAGAGCCAAATTATACGATTTGGAAATCCAGAAGGCACACGATGCCGAGGCAGATGCAAGAAGAAGTCAGATTGGTACAGGGGATCGTTCTGAGAAAATCAGAACTTACAATTTCCCACAGGGACGTGTGACAGACCATAGAATCGGTCTTACATTATACAAACTGGATAAAATCATGGATGGAGATATCCAGGAAATCATTGATGCGTGCGTAGCTGCCGACCAGGCAGCAAAATTAAGCCGTATGAATGAGGAAGCTTAGGAAAAATTGAATCAACTGAAAAAAAACGGTCTTTGACACATGTCATCGACCGTTTTTCTTTTGAGCATATAGTATAGATGCATTGTACACCCTTCTTTTGGGTTTGGATGTATGTATAGACCTATGGTTAACTTTAGTTAATTTTATGGTTTGCATTCATATACAAATTTAAAAGTCCTGTAGTTAGTTGAGTTAGAGCTGACTTATCTTTAAAATTTAAAAGGTCAAATAGTGTATCGATAGAGTTTATTTCATTAGATTGTTTTTCTAGATTTGATGCGGCAGCCTTATTGATTGGAATCAATAAGGCTGCCGCACATTTTTTACCAATTTGCAATTTTGTCAAGTACGTCTGATACAGTGGACTCTTCCGGTGCAAGTGTATCATCTACTCCTACAGGAGCTACATCTGCAAATGCTTTATCATACTCTTCTTTAGAAACTTCCTGATCATTTATATAATATTTTTCCTGATCCGGTCTATCAAAATCTTTATTAAGTAATGATATAGTCTTTGCTGCTTCATTTCCTGAATCCCATTTGTATACATTATCATATACGGATCCATTTCCACTGTCGTTGCTCCAGAATACTCCGGTTCTTTCATAATAAACCAGTGAACCATAGGATCCAAACTCAAACTGTCCATCTGCTGTGATTTTATCTACACTTCCATCTATATATGAATAGATGCTTACTCCACATGCATGTGATGGGTCTTTCTCATCGCACACAAATAGCTCAGGAACATTATCATCATTCAGATAACCGATAGACACATGTCCTATGTCTTTCTGATTCTCTGAGAGAAAATCCACATATGCTTTCTGCCAGTCTTCCATTTTATCTGTATCTATATTAGCAGAGCTTGTAATAATTTTTGCATCATAAAGATCCGATTGTTCAGCTGCAAAGGCAAAAATCTTAAAATTGTCTTTTCCCGGTTTGAACAATACATAACATGTATTGGTAGATGATGTTTCCCTATTGTATTTATTAGTTACAGTCATCTTGGATGTAATGTTTAATATACAATTTCCATTTGAGTAACTGAACAATGACGGATAATTCCAGTTAGTGGCATCCACAGATATTTTATTTATCTGACTTGCCATTCTCTTTTCTTTTGCCAGATTGTTGTATTCATCCTGCAGCAAATCTGTGTAGAACATGTTCAATTTGTTCAGACCATAGAAATCATCGGTTTCAATCTTATCTCCTGTCTTATTTGACTTTAAGGTGTATGACTCCTCTTTCCCTTTTAAAATATAATTATTTCCTTTTTTGTCAGGCTTGATCCTTTTAGGAATGCCTTTGAAAAATCCTCAAAACTTCCATCTACATTTCCGTCTACAATCAGCAGATTCTTTGCATCGTCATATTTACCAGCTTCAATTTCCTTAAGAAAATTTTTGACGTATCTGAAATGTTTCCTGATATGCACATCTAATAGAAGCAGGACAGGTAAAGGATGCCAGGACAGCACTGAAAAAAACGAGAGCAAAGGGGCTCATAAACAGAATAGAAGATGTGACAGTACAAGTTGAAATAAGAGGATAGCTATGATATAATTAAATTATGTGGAAAATTGTAAATAGGGGTTTTTGTAAGAGAGCTAAATAGAAAGACGAAGTATTTTATCCGTACTGCAGATAAACGGAAGTATCCGGATGTTGGAATCAAGGATTGTCAGTATTATGAATTTGAAGATGGCGAATTGAAACCGATAGATTTTGAAAAATTAAAAAAATATCAGAATTCAGAACATCAAGTCAGATGGATGGCAGGTTCTATAAAATATCAGCATGAAAATATATTTTCATAAAAAATCAGAAGAACAGAGGTATCAGATATGCAGAAATTAGAAATAAAATCAAACGAAACCGGAAATTATATAGAATATAAAGGTGTTGTTTTACCATTTGAACGTACCATGTTACGTCAGGGAGGAGCATATGATGCGTTTGATATGAATCCGGCAGCACGCTCCGGAGGCTTTACGCAGTATGTACATTCTTTCCGGGTTGGAAATTTCACACAGGACATAGCCTGTGACAGCGATAATCCAGCAGGAAATTTTGATTTCTGGGCAAAAGACATCGATGACAGACATTTTGAGATTGTCATGACTTATTATCTGAGTCGTGGTGGAGATCAGGAATGTGTCATCGGGAAAGTGTCATTCTAAAGTCAAAATTATACTAGGAGATATTAATGAATAAGGTCGTCAGCATTGGAAATCAGGGATTTGATAGTATTAGAGAAAATGACAATTTTTATGTAGATAAAACAGCATTTATCAAAGAATGGTGGGAAGCAGAAGATGTTGTAACTTTAATTACCAGACCATGTCGGTTTGGAAAGACATTAAATATGGATATGCTGAAGTGCTTTTTTTCCAATCAGTATGCTGGAAGAGTAGATTTGTTTGAAGGACTTTATATTTGGAATGAGGAAAAATACCGCAGACTGCAGGGTGAATATCCGGTAATATCTGTTAGTTTCGCTGATGTGAAAGAACAGGATTATGAAAGTGCAATACAAAAAGTGAAAAATATTATGGTTGAATGGAATGGTCAGTAAATTGATTCAGACAGCATCTTCTGCCGTAAAAACAAAAATGGCGGCCTTGCATCAGATTGAGGAAAAAAATATGATACAGAACTACTGGCACTTGGTATTCCGAAAGAAAGAATCAGGCATTACGGATTTGCTTTTGAGGGAAAGAATGTATTGATTGGATAACCTGGTATAAAAATAATACCTTCTGAGCATACTACAAGGGTAACAATTCTCAAGGAGGTATCACAATGACTCAGTTATCAGAAAAAGAATTATCTGCAATCAAGGATTTATTATCCGAAGAGGAACTTTTGGTAAAGAAATTCCAGATGCTGGCAGAGCATGCCCAGACACAGGAATTGAAAGAAAAAATGACACAGATATCGAATCAGCATCAGGGACATTTTAATGAGCTTTATACAAAGTTATCTTAGGAGGATGGAAAAATGGCAGATATTTATACAGAAAAAGAAATTTTAGGGGATGCACTGGCTGCACAGAAAGCTGCAACCGGGGAATTTAACACTTTTGCCAATGAGTGTGTGCATGAAGATGTGCGGCAGACCATGCTTCATATCCTGTCGCAGGAGCATGATATCCAGCAGGACGTTTTCAATATGATGCACAGCCAGGGATTTTATCCGACACCGGCGGCGGAAGAGAAAAAAGTGCAGGAGACCAGACAGCAGTTTGGCCAGAGCGTAAAATAAGAAAAAGGATCGCGCAAGCGGTCCTTTTTAGTTGTTGAGATATCAGCATGAATATGGTAAAATAACAAAAAAGTCTGACCTGAAATAACACAGGAGAGAGGAGATTATCTATGTTTGAACCTATTATCAAGGATATGCCGCATATCATGCATGGCGGGGATTACAATCCGGATCAGTGGCTGGAAGTGCCGGAGGTATTAAAGGAAGATGTAAGACTGATGAAACTGGCACATGTCAATGTCGTGTCGATTGGTATTTTTGCATGGAAAGCATTGGAGCCGGAAGAAGGTGTGTATACATTTGAATGGCTGGACGAATTATTTGACCGTCTGGAGGCAAATGGCATTGGTGCATTTCTTGCCACGCCATCCGGAGCAAGACCGGCATGGATGGATAGAAATCATCCGGAAGTATTGAGAATGAATGCAGACCGTGTAAGAAATCTTCATGGGGAACGTCACAATCACTGTTATACATCGCCTTATTACAGGAAAAAGACGGCACAGATGAACCGTATGCTGGCAGAGCGGTATGGAAAGAGAAAAGCACTCAAGCTTTGGCATGTGTCCAATGAATATGGAGGGGAATGTCACTGCCCGCTGTGTCAGGAGTCATTCCGTGACTGGCTGAGAGAACGCTACCACAATGATATTCATGAATTAAACAGCAAATGGTGGACAAGGTTCTGGAGTCATGAATTTTCACGGTTTGAGGAAATTGAGTCGCCATGCCCGCATGGAGAGAGAGAAATTCACGGATTAAATCTTGACTGGTTAAGATTTGTCACTTATCAGACAACCGATTTTATGAAAAATGAGATTGCACCACTGAAAGAAATTACACCGGATATACCGGTTACGACCAATCTGATGGGAACATTTCCGGGATTTGACCAGTGGTATCTGTCAAAATACATAGACGTCGTTTCGTGGGACAGTTATCCGGACTGGCATAATGATTATGAAAGTTTTGCGGATACTGCGGCAAAGACTGCATTTCTGCATGATTTGAACCGTTCCCTGAAACACAGACCATTCCTGTTAATGGAGAGTGCACCGAGTCAGGTAAACTGGCAAAGAGTGTGTAAGCTGAAACGGCCGGGTGTACATGAACTTGTGTCTGTTCAGGCAGTGGCACATGGTTCTGACAGTGTACAGTATTTCCAGTGGAGAAAGGGCCGCGGGGCAAGTGAAAAGTTCCACGGAGCGGTTGTGGACCATTATGGAAAAGAAGATACCAGGGTATTTCATGAGGTAGCAAAACTGGGCGAAAATTTGGAAAAGATGGATAAAATCGTCGGTACTTATCCGGAAACGGAAGTAGCAGTTATCTATGACTGGGACAACCGCTGGGCGATTGACAATCTGCAGGGACTCAATGACAGAAGAAATTATGAGCAGACCTGCAAGAAGCACCACAGACCATTCTGGAATATGGGTATTTCTACGGACGTCAATGATATGAATCAGGATTTTTCACAGTATAAACTGGTTGTAGCTCCAATGCTTTATATGTTAAAACCGGATGTCGCAGAAAATATCCGCACTTATGTGGAAAATGGCGGAACCGTGGTATTTACTTACTGTACCGGAAATGTTGATGAGTCAGATCTCTGCTTTACGGGTGGATTTCCAGGAAATGGACTGATGGATATAGCGGGAATCTGGATGGAAGAAGTAGATCCGTTATATGATACTGACCGGAATACCATCGAAATCGCGGACGGACAGAACGGATTTTCAAAGGCATCCTATGAATGTAAGGATTTTTGCGAGATTATTCATCCGCAGGTGGATACCGAGGTACTGGCTGTTTATGGAAGCGATTTTTATCAGGGAATGGCAGCAGTGACAAAGCATACCTATGGAAAAGGCAGTTGTTATTACATTGCAACCCGGACAGAAGATGCATTTCTGGAAGATTTTTACCGGAAACTTGCAAACGAGCTGGGACTTACAAAACCACCGGTAGAAAAGATACCGGACGGTGTGTCTGTTACCAGACGCTGCGGCGACAAAAAAGATTATTTATTCCTGATGAATTACAGCGAAAAAGAACAGAATATAGTTTTAACAACAGAAGGAACAAGTCTGTTATCCGGACAGGCACAGGAAGAGATTGTACTTGATAAATATGGATATGATGTTATTGAAATAGAACGGAAATAAAACTCTGCACAGAGGAAAAACATATAAGGAGATTGGATATGTATCAGTTTACAGAAGACTGCATGGTTGGCGTTACGCAGATTGATGAGGAACATCGAAGATTATTTGAGATGATAAATGAGACGCAGAAGCTTTTGCAGGAGAAGCATGGTTCGGTTGCCAGTGCAAAGAATCTGGTTAGGAAGTTAAAGGAATATGCACAGGTTCATTTTGCACATGAAGAACAGTACATGAAAAAGACGAATGATCCGGAGCTGGAGATGCAGAAGGTAGAGCATGAGGAATTCCGAAAGAAAATAGAGGAAATTTCGCTGGAAGATGCAGATGAGGAAGAAGCGAAAAAGATTATTTCCGATTTGCTGGAGTTTCTGGCAAGATGGCTGTACCATCATATTCTCGGAAGTGATATCATGATTGGAAAACTGGGAAGCGGAGTGGAAAAAGATCCATTTGCATTTACGGAAGAATATTGGACCGGAATCGAACTAATCGATGACGAACATAAGAAACTGTTTGATATTATCCGTGAAACGAATGACATTATACATGCACAGTTTTTACATGATAAATACGATGAGATTATGAGAATCCTTCATGAATTACAGGAGTATACCGAGAGACATTTTAAGGATGAAGAAGATTATATGGAGCGGATCAGCTATAAGCGGATTGAAGTGCAGAAAAGAGCGCATGAGGCATTTGTAGACAAGATTAAGAAGATTGATTTGCGGGAGATTGATGATAATCAGGAAGAATATCTGGAAGAATTAATTGATTATCTGTTAAAATGGCTGTCAAATCATATTCTGAAAATGGATAAGAAAATACCACAGGCAGAATAAATTTTCAAAAGTGCTTGAAATAATTGGAAAGATCATGTATAGTATAAAACATAAGTCTGTATGACTGGCGGAAAACTGAGAAATCAGTGGCAGGAAAACTGCAGGGAGTACAGAGTGTTAAGAGCCGGCCGCCTGGGTGAGTACGAATTTGTGCGCCCGGGGCCGGCATTTTCGTGCATTGACACAGCTGTGCAGACAGCGGAATGGAGGAAATCAGATGAAGATGTTATCACTGGAAAAGGAAGTATCAGAAAACGCATATCCTGGCAGAGGAATTGTGATTGGAAAGTCAAAGGACGGAAAGACAGCAGTAACAGCTTATTTTATTATGGGAAGAAGCTCAAACAGCAGAAACAGGGTGTTTGTAGAAGATGGAGAAGGCATCCGCACACAGGCATTTGATCCGTCAAAATTAGAAGATCCGAGTCTGATCATCTATGCACCGGTCAGAGTGCTGGGCAACAGAACAATTGTGACAAATGGAGACCAGACAGATACGATTTACGACGGCATGGACTGCGAACTGACTTTTGAACAGTCTTTAAGAAGCAGGGAATTTGAGCCGGACGGACCAAACTATACACCGAGAATTTCCGGCGTGCTGCATATTGAAAATGGAAACTATGATTATTCCATGTCTATTTTAAAGAGCAATAACGGCAATCCGGATGCATGCAACCGCTACACTTTTGCATATGAAAATCCGGTGGCAGGAGAAGGACATTTTATCCATACTTATATGCATGACGGAAATCCGCTTCCAAGTTTTGAGGGCGAACCGAAATGGGTGGAAATCGATGGAGATATCGATACTTTTACAGATAAGCTGTGGAACAGCCTTAATGAAGAAAATAAAGTTTCACTCTTTGTAAGATATATCAATATTGCAACCGGAAAATACGAAACAAGAATTGTAAACAAAAACAAATAAATGGTAAAGGAGAAAAATAAAATGAATGAAATTCAGTTAAAATACGGATGTAACCCGAACCAGAAGCCTTCCAGAATTTTTATGGAAGATGGCAGCGACCTTCCAGTAAAAGTATTGAATGGAAAACCGGGATATATTAATTTCCTGGATGCATTTAACGGCTGGCAGCTGGTAAAAGAGCTGAAGAAAGCGACAGGACTTCCGGCAGCGACATCTTTTAAGCATGTTTCACCGGCAGGGGCAGCAGTCGGACTTCCTCTGGATGAAACACTGGCAAAGATTTACTGGGTGGATGATTTAGGAGAATTATCCCCGCTTGCAAGTGCTTATGCAAGGGCAAGAGGTGCGGACAGAATGTCATCTTTCGGAGATTTTATTGCATTATCCGATGTATGTGATGAAGATACTGCCAGACTGATTAAGAGAGAAGTATCCGATGGTGTGATTGCTCCGGGTTATACGGACGAAGCACTGGCACTTCTGAAAGAAAAGAAAAAAGGAAATTATAATGTCATCCAGATTGATGAGAATTATGTTCCGGCAGAAATTGAAAGAAAACAGGTATTTGGAATTACTTTTGAACAGGGAAGAAATGAACTGGATATCAATGGGGATTTACTTTCCAATATTGTGACAAAGAACAAAGATATTCCGGAATCAGCTCTGATGGATATGAAGATTGCATTAATTACATTAAAGTATACGCAGTCCAATTCCGTATGCTATGTAAAAGGCGGTCAGGCAATCGGAATCGGTGCTGGACAGCAGTCAAGAATCCACTGTACCAGACTGGCAGGACAGAAGGCGGACAACTGGTATCTGCGTCAGTCCCCGAAGGTATTGAAGCTTCAGTTTGTGGATAAATTAGGACGTGCGGACAGGGACAATGCCATTGATTTATACATTGGCGATGAATATATGGATGTGCTGGCAGATGGTGCATGGGAGAAAATATTTAAAGTAAAACCGGAAGTATTTACGGCAGAAGAAAAACGTGCATGGCTGGATGAAAACCAGGATGTTATCTGCGGATCCGATGCATTTTTCCCGTTCTCAGATAATATTGAGAGGGCAAAGAAGAGTGGTGTGAAATACATTGCACAGCCGGGCGGTTCTGTAAGGGATGATCTGGTTATCGAATGTGCGGATAAGTATGATATGGTAATGGCATTTACCGGCATCCGTTTATTCCATCATTAAAATTCCGCTCAGGCATAGGATAAATAACAGGTAAACGGTAAAAGGAGAAAGAAACAATGTTGGAAACAATAAACGCATGGCTTACAAAAATCGATAATTTTGTGTGGGGCGTGCCACTCATGGTTCTTATCATTGCAGGAGGAATCCTGCTCACGGTAAGACTCGGACTGTTACAGATGAGACGGCTTCCACTGGCATTAAAGTGGATGGTTAAGAATGAGGAAGAAGGCGAAGGCGAGGTAACTTCTTTCGGTGCTTTGTGTACTGCCTTGTCGGCAACGATTGGTACAGGAAATATTGTCGGTGTTGCAACCGCAGTATGTGCCGGCGGACCGGGAGCATTATTCTGGATGATTGTAGCTGCATTTTTTGGTATGGCTACTAAATATTCTGAAGGACTTCTTGCAGTAAAATACAGAGTGTTAGATAAAGATAACCATGCACTTGGCGGACCGTTTTATTATATCGAACAGGGGATGGGACAGAAATGGAAATGGCTTGCGAAAATATTTGCATTTTTCGGCGTATGCGTCGGATTATTCGGAATCGGTACATTTTCACAGGTAAATGGTATTGCATCCGCAGTACAGAATTTCTTTGATCCGGAACAGGCTCATACCGTGGCGATTCCGGGAATCGGTACATATTCCTGGACTGTGGTAATTGCATCCCTGATTCTTGCAATATGTGTTGCACTTGTTTTAATTGGTGGAATTAAGCGAATTTCCAGTGTTGCACAGATTATTGTACCGTTTATGGCTGTTATCTATGTGGCATTTTGCCTGATTCTGATTGTATGTAACATTACAAAAGTACCGGAGGGTATTGTAACCATCGTAAAAGCGGCATTTAATCCGTCCGCAGTAGCAGGCGGTATCACTGGCTCCATGTTAGTAGCCATGCAAAAAGGTGTGGCAAGAGGAATCTTTTCAAACGAGGCAGGACTTGGTTCAGCACCGATAGCGGCGGCAGCAGCAAAGACAAAAGAGCCGGTACGTCAGGGACTTGTATCCATGACAGGAACATTTATTGATACCATTGTTATCTGTACCATGACAGGTCTTTCCATTGTTATGACAGGTGCATGGAAAGTAGAAGGCTTAGAAGGTGTGCAGGTTACTACATATGCATTCCAGCAGGGACTTCCGTTCCCGGATATGGTGTCCGCATTTGTTTTAATGCTCTGTTTGGTATTCTTTGCATTTACAACCATTCTCGGATGGGATTATTATTCGGAAAGATGTCTGGAATATCTTACCGGCGGGCATATGAAGAGTGTCATGGTTTATCGCTGGATTTATATCTTTGCCGTATTTATCGGACCTTACATGACAGTTTCCGCAGTTTGGACGATTGCAGATATCTTTAACGGATTAATGGCATTACCAAATATGATTGCATTATTCGCATTAAGCGGAGTCGTAGTAAAAGAAACAAAAGATTTCTTTGAACAGAAAAAACATAAAATGTAAGAATAAAACAAAAAAGCAGGATCGGAATTATTTCGATTCTGCTTTTTTAGATGACATTGAAATACATCGGTTTGTATGATATAATATGCAATGCATTTATAGTGTAAAAAAAGAAAGGATTCCGGCAGGAAACGGATAAATGGACATGACACAGAAAATACAAAAAAAGAAGCTTATTTTATGGATATTAATTTTTGCCTGGATGATAACAATATTTATGTTTTCCGCCCAGAATGGTGATGAATCCAGCGAACTGAGCCAGGGATTTCTGCGGGCATTTATTCTGCGTTTTACACCGGATAACATTTCCGAAGATATCGTCAATATGATGGAATATATCATAAGGAAATGTGCGCATATGACAGAATATGCTGTTTTTGGTATTCTTATTTTCTGTCAGATAAAATTATACCGGTTATTTGAAAAAGAATGGAACCGGATAGTTATGGCAGTAATATGCGTTATGATTTATGCATCCACGGATGAGATTCACCAACTTTTTGTAGGCGGCAGAAGTGGAAGATTTACTGATGTACTGATTGATACGGCAGGCGGCTTTATTGGTATTATGGCAGCGGCTTTTATCGCAGCAAGACATCAGGGAAAGAATGGAGGAAATATATGATTTCACAGAAAATGACAGGATTTTTGCAAAATAATTCTGCAATACGAGCAATGTTTGAAGAAGGAAAAAGGATGGCTTCGATTTACGGGGCAGAGAATGTCTATGATTTCAGCCTTGGAAATCCGAATGTACCTGCACCGGAGGCGGTAAATCAGGCGATAAAGGATATTCTGGATACAGAAGATACACTTCTGGTTCATGGATATATGAGCAATGTAGGATATGAAGATGTAAGACGGACGATTGCAGAATCTATCAATCAGAGATTTGAAACAAATTTTAATAAAGATAATCTGATTATGACTGTAGGTGCGGCAAGCGGCCTGAATGTCATTTTTAAGACACTTTTAAATCCGGGCGATGAGGTAATTGCATTTTCTCCGTATTTTGTGGAATATAATGCATATGTTACAAATTATGAAGGAGTATTAAAAGAAGTATCCTGTCCGGCACCTGGATTTTTACCAAATCCGGAAAAACTGGCAGCAGCAGTTACAGAGAAAACAAGGGCAGTTATTATTAATAATCCGAATAATCCGACCGGTGTTGTATATCCGGTGGAAATTATCGAAGGAATTGCAAAAGTATTAGAAGAAAAACAGAAAGAATTTGGAACAGATATTTATCTGATTTCAGATGAACCATACCGGGAACTTGTTTATGGGGATGCAGTTGTTCCATATCTGCCAAAATATTACAGAAATACGATTGTCGGATATTCTTTTAGTAAATCATTATCCCTTCCGGGTGAAAGAATCGGATATCTGGTAATTCCGTCTGAAATTTCTGATTTTGAGAATGTATATGGTGCGGCTGCAATTGCAACCAGAATCCTCGGATATGTCAATGCACCATCCCTGATGCAAAGAGCCGTGGCAAGGGCAATCAATGAGAAAACAGACATTGCATACTACGACAGAAATCGCAAGACCTTATATAAAATGCTTACAGAAGCAGGATTTGAATGTGTAAAACCGGAAGGTGCATTTTATCTGTGGATGAAGACACCAATGGCAGATGAGAAAGAATTCTGTGCAAAAGCAAAAGAATATCATCTGATTCTTGTTCCGGGAAGTTCTTTCAAATGCAGCGGATATGTAAGAATAGCATATTGTGTATCATATGAAACAATTCTTCGGTCCGAAGATGCATGGAAAAAATTGGCAGCAGAAGTATTGGCAAAATAAAGGAGATTCATATGCGCGAATGGGAAAAAAATATACGGCGGGTCACTCCTTATGTGGCAGGAGAACAGCCGGACAGAAATAATATGATAAAATTAAATACAAACGAATGCCCATATCCACCGGCACCGGGAGTAAAAAAAGTAATGGAAGAAATGGATATTGATAAATTCAGATTATATCCGGATCCGGAAGCAAAAGAACTGGCGGATGCGATTGCAGAATTTTATCAGGTAAATCCGGAACAGATCTTTGTAGGAGTTGGTTCGGATGATGTAATAGCGAATGCATTTATGACATTTTTTAATTCAGATAAACCAGTGCTGTTTCCGGATATTACCTATTCTTTCTATCCGGTATGGGCGGATTTATATGGTGTGAAATATGAAAATCCTGCACTGGATGAAAATTTCAGAATCAGAAAAGAAGATTATTTTAAAGAAAATGGCGGAATTATTTTCCCGAATCCGAATGCACCGACCGGGTTACTGGAAGAACTTGATACCATAGAGGAAATTATCAAAAAGAACCAGAAATCAGTAGTCATTATTGATGAGGCATATATTGATTTTGGCGGAAAATCCGCTTTAAAACTGGTAGAAAAGTATGAAAATCTTTTAGTAGTCCAGACCTTTTCAAAATCACGTTCCATGGCGGGAATGCGTATTGGATTTGCCATTGGAAATAAAGATTTGATCCGGGCAATGAAAGATGTAAAATATTCCATAAATTCATACACTATGAACCGCACTTCCATACTGGCAGGTGCAGCCTGTGTCAAAGACAGGGAATATTTTGAGTTTACGAGAAATAGAATAATTACGACCAGGGAAAATGCAAAAAAGGAGCTGGCAGAATTAGGATTTACATTCCCGGATTCAAAAGCAAATTTCATATTTGCGACCAATAAAGATATGGATATTACGGATTTATTTGAATATCTGAGAACAAAGAATATATTTGTCCGTCACTGGAATCAGCCAGCGATTAAAGATTACATACGAATTACCATCGGAACGGATGAAGAGATGAATGCACTGATGAATGAAATAAAAAATTATAAGGAGGCAGTATGCTCATAAAAATATTAGGCGGTTTTCTCATGGCACTGGCGGACAGTGTACCTGGGGTTTCCGGAGGTACGGTTGCTTTTATCATAGGAATTTATGATGAATTTATTAATTCCCTGAATAATATTGTTTCAAAGGATAAGGAAAAAAGAATTGCGGCAGTTAAATTTTTAATTACCATGGGTTGCGGATGGGTTTTTGGAATGGCACTTGCAGCCATCGTAATAAAAGCAGTATTTGAGAAAAACATTTATGAAATCAGTTCCTTGTTCCTTGGATTCGTACTTGCGGCAATTCCAATTATCATAATGGAAGAAAAAGAAGCATTTGCGGGAAAATTAAAAAATATCATTTATTTTGTTTTTGGAGCTGCACTGGTGTGTATTATCACATATTTATCCGGACATATTATAGGCGATGGCCTGAGTCTTGCATTTGGAGAATACAGTGTGGTAACTGCTATTCTGTTATTTTTATGCGGAGTATGTGCCATTTCTGCGATGGTGCTTCCGGGAATATCCGGTTCGACCATCATGCTGGTATTCGGATTTTACCAGGCAATTATGACAGCGATTGCAGGAATTTTGCATTTTGAATTAAAATATTTCCTCGGTTTATGTATTTTTGCACTGGGATGTATTACTGGAATCTGTACTTCGGTAAAAGGTTTAAAATATCTTCTGGAAAAACATCGTTCCGCAATTATGTATGCAATTATCGGAATGATGACCGGTTCTTTTTATGCGATTGCAATGGGACCGACAAGTATTTCAAAAGAAAATGATGCATTATCATTTTCATCATTTCATCCGGTATATTTTATAGTGGGAGTCATTGTTATATTTGGAATCCAGGCATTGAAAAAGGTATTTAACAGGCATGCATAAAGAACAGGTTATTCTGGGAATCCTGATATTTATTATTGCATGGATGTTTTGCCGGTGGCTGTTGAAAGTTATGCAGTTAAAACCGAAAGACACGGATCGGACACTGGAAGAAATTGATCAGATGTCAGGAAAGGAATTTGAATTATTTACTGCCGCAGTGTTGCGTGGAAATGGCTTTATCATTGAAGAAATGACAAAAGACACTGGTGATTACGGAGCGGATATTATTGTAAGTTTCCAGGATACAAGAATTGCCATACAGTGTAAAAGATATAAAAAGCCCGTTGGTGTAAAAGCCGTACAGGAAGTTATCTCGGCAATGAAACATTATAATTGTGAAGAAGCGATTGTAATTACAAATAATTATTTTACGAGGCAGGCGGAAATTCTGGCAGAGGATAATGAAGTGGTTGCTTTGTGGGACAGGGATAAATTAATCCGTATGAGGGATAGTTCAGTCAAAAAATAAAAATATTTTATAAAAAATGGATAAAATACTTGAAAATAAAATACAGTTATGATATGTTTACTTTATAAAAATTATGAATTAAATGATTCAATAATTTATTTTATTAACGAAAGGAGATTGGATTTATGTCAGCTAGAGCAGGAAGACCAAGAAAAACAGCGGAGACTCCGGTTAAAGCAGTTGAGGAAGTAAAGGAAAACGTAAAAGAAGATGTAAAAGAGGCTGTTGAAGCAGTAAAAACAGCAGTAGATGAGGTAAAAGAAGAAATTAAAACAGAGGTAAAGGAAGAAGTGAAAAAGACACCTGCAAGAAGAGGAAGAAAATCAGCAGCAGAGAAAGCAGCAGAAAAAGCGGAAGTAAAGACACCTGCAAGAAGAGGAAGAAAACCTGCAGCAGAGAAAGTTGCAGAAAAAGTAGAAGACGTAGCAGTAAAGAAAAATGTTGTATTACAGTTTGATTTCGGTGAATATGTATCAGAAGAAATCGTAGAAAGCTGTATCAAAGCATATCAGACAGAAAACAGAGCAAAGGTTAAATCTATTGATGTATATGTAAAACCTGCCGATATGAAAGCATATTACGTAGTAAACGGAAAATCTGCTGGTTCTGTAGATTTATAAGAAATTATAAAAAATAACGGTAAAGAGCCGGGTAGTTGCCCGGCTTTTTTCTGCCTTAAACAGGAGGAGAATCAGAGTGAAAAGTCTGTTGAAATATTTAAAAGATTATAAAAAAGAAACAGTTCTTGCCCCGTTTTTTAAAATGCTGGAGGCATTGTTTGAATTATTCGTGCCGCTAGTCATGGCAGCAATTATTGATACAGGTATTGCAGGAAACGACAAGCCGTATATTTTCCAAATGTCGGGAAAATTAATTGCACTTGGATTAATTGGACTGGTGTGTTCCATTACCGCCCAGTATTTTTCGGCAAAGGCAGCTTGCGGGTGTGCTGCAAAATTAAAAAATGCATTATTTGAAAAAATGCAGGCAATGACATTTACAGAGATGGATCATGTAGGTGCATCCACAATGATTAACCGTATGACGACGGATGTCAATCAGGTACAGACTGGTATTAACATGGTACTGCGTTTGTTTTTACGTTCCCCGTTTATCGTATTCGGTGCAATGATTATGGCATTTACGGTAAATGCAAAAGCAGCACTGGTGTTCGTAGTAGTTATTCCGGTGTTATCTGTCATTGTATTTGGAATTATGTTAGTTACGATTCCATTGTATAAAAATGTACAGGGACAGCTTGATAATGTGCTGGAAAAAACAAGGGAAAATCTGGCAGGAATCAGGGTTATCCGGGCATTTGGCAAGGAAGAAGAGGAAATCCGCGAATTTGAAGCGAGAAATAATGCACTGACCAGATTTCAGCAGTACGTCGGAAAAATTTCAGCATTAATGAATCCTGTTACCTATGTGGTAATTAATATCGCAATTGCAGTATTAATTTATGTTGGTGCGATACAGGTAAATGTAGGTATTCTGACACAGGGGGCGGTTGTGGCATTATATAATTATATGTCACAGATTCTTGTAGAATTAATTAAATTGGCAAATTTAATTATTACCATGACAAAATCAGCTGCAAGTGCACAGCGAATAGAAACCATTTTTAAAGTGTCCAAAGGAAAGAAAGAAATAGAAATATTACCGGAAGGAAATACGGAAGCGAAAGTTGTATTTGATCATGTAACACTTGCCTATGAAAATGCGGGGGAAAATACGCTGACGGATATTGACTTTATTGTAAATTCAGGAGATACCATAGGGATTATTGGTGGCACAGGTTCCGGAAAAACTTCACTGGTACATCTTATTCCGGGATTTTATCCGGTCAAACAGGGAGCAGTATATGTCGATGGAAAAAATGTAAAATCCTACGAAGAGGGAGAACTACGGGACAAAATCGGTATTGTTATGCAGAAATCAGTTCTTTTTAAAGGAACCATACGGGAGAATATGCTCTGGGGAAATGAAAATGCAACGGATGAAGAAATCATCCAGGCGATTGAAACGGCCCAGGGAAAAGATATTTTGGAGAAGAAAGAAAACGGATTGGACGAAGAGATTGAACAGGGTGGAAGAAACCTGTCCGGAGGACAGAAACAGAGACTCTGTATCGCAAGGGCTTTGGTTCGGAAACCAGAGATACTGATTCTGGATGACAGTGCTTCGGCACTTGATTATGCGACGGATGCAGCATTAAGAAAATCCCTGAAAAACCTGTCCTATCATCCTACGACATTTATTGTGTCGCAGAGAACTTCATCTATTATGCATGCAGATAAAATTATTGTTTTGGATGACGGACATATGGTGGGAATCGGAACACATGAAGAATTGCTGCAGACGAGCAGTGTATATAAGGAAATTTATGATTCCCAGTTTAAAAAGGATAGCGGAAAGGAGGCTGTATCATGAAAAATAAAACCTTAAATAAAGTGTTGCGGTATATACGGAAATATCATATTTATTTAATTTTATCATTAGTGTTTGCAGCGATATCCGTGGCTTTGACCTTATATGTGCCAATTCTTGTGGGACATGCGATTGATTGTATCGTAGGCCCGGGAGATGTTAATTTTGATGCCATTGCAAAGCTGATTATAAAAATTCTTGCAGCTGTGCTGGTAACAAGTCTTTGTCAGTGGCTTATGAATATCTGTAATAATAAAATTACTTATCAGGTAGTAAATGATATCCGTAAGGAAGCCTTCCGAAAAATAGAAATACTGCCTTTAAAATATGTGGATGCACATCCGCAGGGGGAAATTGTCAGCCAGGTTATTTCTGATGTTGACCAGTTTGCGGATGGTTTGTTAATGGGATTTACACAGTTATTTACCGGTGTCATTACAATTCTTGGAACACTGATTTTTATGATTTCCATTAATTTTAAAATCACACTTGTAGTTGTACTGATTACACCATTATCTTTGTTTGTAGCAAAATATATTGCAAAAAATACTTACCAGATGTTCCGGGTGCAATCAGAAACCAGGGCAGAACAGACTGGATTTATTGATGAAATGCTTGGAAATCTGAAAGTAGTAAAGGCATACGGACATGAAGAAGAAAACATGGAAAAGTTTGAGGAAATTAATGAAAGATTGCGTAAGGCATCTTTAAAAGCAACTTTTTTTTCCTCCATTACAAATCCTTCCACACGTTTTGTAAATAATGTGGTTTATGCCGGAGTCGGATTTACCGGCGCAATGGCTGTTGTATCCGGGAGTATGACGGTCGGAGGGCTGTCCAGTTTCTTAAATTATGCAAATCAGTATACAAAGCCGTTTAATGAAATATCCGGTGTATTAACGGAGCTGCAGAATGCCCTTGCCTGTGCTGCCAGAATATTTAAGTTAATCGATGAAGAACCGCAGATAGCGGAATTAGAAGATGCAGTTGTCCTGAAAGATGCAAAAGGAAAAATTGAATTAAAAAATGTAGATTTTTCTTATGTTCCGGACAAGGATTTAATTGAAGATCTGAATCTTTCCGTAAAACCGGGTCAGAGAGTTGCGATTGTAGGTCCTACCGGATGTGGAAAGACAACCCTGATTAATCTGCTTATGAGATTCTATGATGTAGATGAGGGTGCAATCTGCGTGGACGGAACTGATATCCGTGATTTGACCAGGCATTCCCTGAGAAAGAATTATGGAATGGTACTTCAGGAAACCTGGTTAAAGGCAGGAACAATCCGTGAAAATATTGCATTTGGAAAACCGGATGCAGCACTGGATGAAATTATTACTGCCGCAAAAGCAGCGCATGCACATGGATTTATCAAGCGTCTGCCGCAGGGTTATGATACGGTGATTGCGGAAGACGGAGGAAGTCTTTCACAGGGACAGAAACAGTTGTTATGTATAGCCAGAATTATGTTGTGCCTGCCGCCTATGCTGATTCTGGATGAAGCAACATCATCGATAGATACCCGTACCGAAATAAAGATTCAGGAAGCATTTGCAAAGCTGATGGAAGGAAGAACCAGTTTTATCGTTGCACATCGTTTGTCCACAATAAAAGAAGCAGATATTATTCTGGTTATGAAAGATGGAAAGATTATTGAACAGGGAGATCATGAAACACTGCTTGCAGTAGGTGGCTTCTATGCAACATTATATAACAGTCAGTTTGCAAAATAGAAATAGCAGAAGGGAAAACAGTTATGACGATTGTCAGAAATGTTATCGAATATTTGCAAATTTTATATGATTTTCCGGCTTCTCAGGCAGCAGTTATTATGGCCGTAACAGCATTTCTTTATTTTCTGGGCTGTGCAGCTGTACCAGGTCTGAAAAAGAAGATGACAAAGGCAGGAGCAGTATCAGGACTGCTTCTGTCCTTTTATATCTCACAGGTAATCGGGATTACGATTTTAAACAGGAATATGACAGAAGAAGCCCGATATGATCTGAACCTGATGGATGTATACCGGATTGCACTGAATGGAAATGAAGTGTTTTTTACCCAGTTGCTTGGAAATGTACTGATGTTTATTCCTCTTGGAATTCTGATGCCGGTATGTTTTGAAAAAGTAAGGGGATTTATCAGGATACTTATATTGTCCTTTTTCTGTTCCTCGTTTATTGAAACAACACAGTTATTTACACATACCGGATTGTTCGAACTGGTAGATTTGATAAATAATACACTGGGAGGATGCATCGGGTATCTGATTTTTAAAATAAGTTATGGAATTATTCGATTAAATAAAAAGCAAAAAAAGAGAAGCAGATAAACTGCTTCTCTTTTTGATAAGCTAGCAACGGGAATCGAACCCGTGACCTCCACATTACCAATGTGACGCGCTACCAACTGTGCCATGCCAGCCTTTGCATATATGTCTTGCAAACAAAAAATATAATACACTATATGGAGAGATTTGTCAAGCAAAAAAATAAAAAAACATTTTCACAAAATTTCCATACTTTCAACACAAAACAAACGTGTCCCATGCATATGATAAACAGACAGATATGAGATATATGGAGGTAATCATGATTGAAGTCAGAAATCTTACAAAAGTGTATGGCAAAAAAAAAGCAGTGGATGATTTAAGTTTCACGATTGAAGACGGTGAAATATTTGGTTTTCTCGGTCCGAATGGTGCGGGAAAATCTACAACCATGAATATCATTACCGGATGTCTTTCTGCAACGGAAGGGACGGTAGTGATTGATGGAAATGACATCTTTGAAGAGGCTTATAAAGCAAAGAAGAATGTCGGTTATCTACCGGAGCAGCCGCCATTGTATATGGACATGACGGTGGAAGAGTATCTCCGTTTTGTGGCGGAGGCAAAAAAAGTAAAAAAAGATAAGCTACCCGAAGAAGTGGATCGTGTCATGAAGAAAACCAGTATTCTGGATGTACATAACCGGCTGATTAAAACATTATCCAAAGGATATAAGCAGAGAGTCGGTATTGCGCAGGCATTGATCGGAAATCCAAAGGTTATTATTCTGGATGAGCCTACGGTGGGACTTGATCCGAGACAGATTCTCGAAATCAGGGATTTAATCCGGAATCTCGGAAAAGAGCATACGGTGATTCTGAGCAGCCATATTTTGCAGGAAGTAAATTCTGTGTGTGACAAAATCATGATTATCGCACATGGAAAACTGAAGGTGTGTGCCACACCGGAAGAACTTTATCATACATATTGCGGAAATAGGCTGCTGTATGTCCGGACAAGGATATCTCCGGAACGTTTAAATGGTGTTCTGGAAGGAATCGAAGGGGAAAAGGTATTTTCCAGGGAAGACGGTCTGACGCAGGCAGAAATCCAGTTCCATGAAGAGGTTGTATATGCGGATGGGACAGATGTGAGAGACCGGATTTTCAAAATAATGTGTGAGCAGAATATTCCGCTCGTGGAGCTGTATTTTAAGAAGCCGACCTTAGAGCAGGTATTTATGGAACTTACACAGGAAGAATCATAGAATAAGATGGAGGTTTACGATTGTGACTGCAGTATTTAAGAGGGAATTAAAATCCTATTTTGATGGCATGACCGGCTATTTTTTTGCAGCATTTCTCATTTTCCTTGCCGGAATGTACACCATGATTTATTGTTTTAAAAATTTATATCCATATTATGAATATGTGATATATGAATTATGTTTCTTTTATCTGATTGCCATTCCAATTCTGACCATGAAGTCTATTGCGGAAGATAAAAAACAGAAAACAGACCAGCTGCTGTATTCGCTGCCACTTTCCATGGTACAGATCGTAATGGGAAAATTTCTGGCGATGGCGGTAATGCTTCTTCTGCCGGTTGGCATTATGGCAGTGATACCAATAATATTGAAGCAGTATGGAACGGTTAATTTTGCAACTGGTTATGGCAGCCTGTTTGCATTTTATCTGCTTGGCTGTGCGCTGATTGCGGTCGGACTGTTTCTGTCATCCCTGACGGAAAATCAGATTGTGGCGGCTGTCATGTGCTTTTTTGCAGTCTTAATCTGTTATTTAAGTGTCGGACTGTCCAACTATGTACCGACGGATGCAGCAAGCTCTTTTGTGGCATTTCTGGCAGTTATGCTGCTCTTTGCTGTACTGGTTTATTTTATTACAAAAAGTAAAATTACGGCATTTTCCGTAGGAATTATCGGGGAAGTGGCAATTACGATTCTCTTTTTTGTAAAAAAGAGTGTGTTTGAAAGTGCATTCCAGAAAGTATTGCTGCAATGCTCCCTGTTTCAGCGGCTGATGAATTTTATCAATGGTATGTTTGATTTGACAACCATCGTATATTATCTCAGCATTATCTTCTTATTCCTGTTTTTCACGGTACAGGTAATGGAAAAACGGAGGTGGAATTAAATGAAGAAAAAGACATTAAAGATAGGACTTTACAGCATTGTAATGTCAATTATCGCAGTGGCGGTTGTGATAGGAATTAATTTATTTGTTAACAGTCTGCCAACGGATAAAACAAAATTTGATACCACACCGGAAGAAATTTATTCACTTTCGGAACAGAGTACACAGATAGCAGAAAGTATAAAAGAAGATGTTACCATCTATCTGCTTGCGTCCGAGACGGAAAAGGATACCTCATTGTATGAATTTTTAGAGAGGTATGCAGCACAGAATGAACATATTAAAGTGGTATTGAAAGATCCAGTTTTATACCCGAATTTCGCAAAGGATTACACGGATGAAGATGTGTCATCCAATAGTGTGATTGTATCTGGAGAAAAACGTGGAAAATATATTGCATATACGGATATTTATGTAACGGATTATTCCATGAATTACAGCACCTATCAGTATGAATCCACGAGTTCTTTTGATGGGGAGAACTGTATCACATCGGCACTTGATTATGTGACTTCAGAGGAATTACCGGTAGTATATAGGCTGACGGGACATGGGGAAGAGGCCATTTCCGATTATTCTTCCCAGATTGAAAAAACAATTTCCAATGAAAATATATCCCTTACAGATTTGAGCCTTGTAAAAGAGGGAAAAGTTCCGGAGGATGCAGCTGCCGTACTTATTTTTGCACCGCAGAAAGATATTTCGGAGGATGAACTGCAAATGCTGCGGGATTACGGGGAAAACGGCGGTAAATTATTTGTCCTGACGGACTTTATTACAGCAGAACAGGTAAATCTGAAAGCATTGCTGGCGGATTACGGTATGGAACCGATAGAGGGTATTGTGCTTGAAGCAAATAAGGGATATTATTACCAGTACCAGACCTATCTACTTCCGGTATTTTCTTCCCATGAAATTACCAAACCGCTGCTCGGTAATTATCAGATACTGCTTGGAAATGCACAGGCGGTCAAAGAAACAGAGGATAAGCCGGATAATGTGACGGTAACTTCCCTGCTGGAAACTTCGGATCAGGCATATTCCAAACTGGATGGAGTAAATATTACTACCTATGAAAAAGAGTCTGGAGATATCGATGGTCCATTCTATCTGGCGGCGGCAGCGGTGCTGACCGGGGATGAAACCACTTCCCAGATGGTTTATATTCCGTCCACTGCTTTTCTGGCAGACCAGATTAATACACTGGTTTCCGGAGCAAACCATGATTTCTTTATGAATTCACTGGAATGGCTGTGTGACAGGGAAGAAACCATATCCATCCGTGCAAAATCACTGGATGCAGAGAAGTTAAGCATCAGTGAACAGACAGCATTAACCTGGGAAATCATTCTGATGGGAGTAATACCGGCAGCACTCTTAATCTTTGGCGGAATGGTTGTTTATCGCAGAAGAAAGTAGCAGGTGAAATATGAATAAAAGAATGAGAAATATGCTTGTACTTTCCGGTGTATGTGTTCTGTGTTTTGCGGGCTACGGAATATCCGTAGCCATGCAGAAGGATACGTCACAGGAAGAGGAGAAGTCGGAAAAACTCTTTGCAGTATCCGCAGATGATATTACGCAGATTACTTATAACTGGCAGGAGGAAGAAATTGCACTGGAGAAAGATGGTAAGGACTGGCAGGATAAAAAAGATGCGGCATTTTCACTGAATCAGACCATGGCGGAAACCATGTCAGAAGCTCTTTCAGGGGCTGAAGTTCTCCAGAAAATAGAAGAAAAAGATGTGGATTTGCAAAGCTTTGGACTGGAGACACCGGCACTTGACGTTACATTTTCCGATGGGGATGGACAGCAGTACCAGCTGTCATTTGGAAACTATAACACGGCAGCCAAAGGCTGTTATGCCATGAAAAATGATGATGGCTGTGTATACATGGTGGACAGTGAAATCATGACAGATTTTGAATATGGGTTATATGATCTGCTGGTGCTGGATGAGATACCATCCGTAGACGCGGATTATGTAAGTGGAATTACGATTTCAGACAGCGGAAAAACAATACAGTATACTTATCAGATTGAGGAAGTACAGGAAGAAACAGCACAGGAGGAAACTTCCGGGGAAGAAGAAACCGCATCTTCACAGGTTGTATGGTATGCATGGGACGGTGCGGATAAAGTGCAATGCGACAGCACAGAATTTGCAGAGCTTACCGATGAGATTCTGAAAATATCTGCAAGCAATGCAGCAGATTATAATGCTGGAACTGCGGAAAAAATGGCGGAAACATATGGGATTACGAATCGGATGATTACGGTAAATTATGTTGATGCAGATACGGACGAAGAGCAAAGTTATGCTTTACATTTCGGTAATCAGGATGGTTCTGGAAATGTATACATGACAGTAAATGATTCCATGCAGGTACAACTTGTAGAGGAAAGTCTGGTAAACAGTATTTTTGGTGAGGAAAATTAAAATTACATTGAAAAGTATTTGGATATTTGGTAGACTGTATAAGAAGCAATAATATTTGGAATTAAGAAATGGTTAAATAAATGAGGTGATTAGATGTATTTTTTTGTCGGGGTAGAAAATTTTGCAAAGATTGAAATGGCGAAGGTTTGTACAAATAGCTATACCTTACTGGTCGGACCCAATAATAGCGGAAAAACATTTCTGATGCAGCTTGTACAGGGACTGGAAAGGCAGATTTTCAGACTGATTAATGATGATATCGTTGAAATTTTGCAAAAAGAAAGATATACCAAATATAGTAAATATACGATAGATGAAAAAAATATAGAAAAGTTAATTAGTTATATAAATAAAAAGCTGGAAAAAAAGAAAGAAGATATTATAAAATCTATTTTTGGCAGAAATATTCCGATTGAAAGACTATATATTGATATACAGCTGCAGGCGGATAGTTTTTATGAAATCAGTGTGATTGACCAGGGAGAACATACAGATAAAGAGATAAAGGAAAAGTTTAGTAAAGAAATACCACATCTCGAGGAAGTATGGCCAAAAGATAAAAATACCTGGAAGGTAAGTATTTTGTCGGAAAAGAAAAAAGATAACAGTATTGCGGTTCCGTTGCAGTTATCAATGGCAATAGCTGGAAGGGAAGTGGATATTGTTAAAAATATGCTGATAAGAATACTTGAATCAAAAAGTATGTTTCTGCCTGCGTCAAGAACCGGACTGATGTTGTTATATCGTGATTTTTTTGCAAATAAAACAGATGATGCGATAGTATTTCAGATGGAAGATAATAAACTGGTTGAAAATAAACAGATGTATGGTGGATTAACACAGCCGATTTATGATTTCTTAAAATTACTTCAGACATATGTAGAAGATGAAAAAGTGAAGGAAGCTTACAAAAAAGAATTAGATTTTTTTGAACAGCATATTATTGAGGGACATATAAACATTAACAAGCAGGGAATGATTTCTTACCAGTCAAACAACACAGATACCCAAGTACCAATTTATCTTGCTTCTGCAATGATAAATGAAGTTACTCCTATCGTGATGGCATTGACATCAGACAAACATTATAGCAGGCTTATTATTGATGAGGCAGAGGCAAGTCTTCATCCTCAGAAACAGTTAGAACTGGTTCGTTTTTTAAATCGGTTAAGCAATAAAGGTGTTAAATTGATGATAAGTACACATAGTGACACCCTTGTTTCTAAAATAAATAATCTATATATTTTATCTGCCTCTTATGAAAAGAAACATAATGAGGAAATTATTAAAAAATTTGGTTTGGAAAATGAGGATTTATTAACCACGAATACTTTTAGGGTGTATGAGTTTATTACTCAGAAAAACGGAAAGAGTGTTGTGAATGAAATTATTCCTGATAAGGAGAGTGGATATCAGTTTGATTTATTTGCAAAATCTGCAATGAGTTTATATGATGAAGCTGTGAAATTGGGAGAAATACAGGGATGAGAGAAATAAATCTGAGAAAAGTAAAAGAAGACACAAAATTTGAAAAGAATATATTGTACAAGATAGATAGGGATATGATAGTTCCAGTGATTGAAGAGCATGAACAAGACAGAGATATTGTAAATTTGTATTGTTCATTGAAAGATGGTGCAATGATAACGGCAATCAAGGAAGTTCGTGATTTTATTGAACAGTTAAATGATGAAAATCTGCATAAAACAAGTTTTTTAATATATTATCAGGCAGATGGATATGAAGAGGATGTGAAGTTTGGCATTGCAACCAGAAGTTTTGAAGCAAATAAATTCTTGGCAGTAGCGGATTTTCTGGAAAAACTAAAATATAATCATATAGAAAAGCCATCTAATATGCCGGATTTGATTTGGTTAAAATTTCAAAGAAATCTAAATCCGTATAAAACACAGGTGCAGAGTTTAAGAAACTTTGCAGAAAAAATAGTTGAAGTTGGAGGAAAAGAATATAAACTTCAGGTTTTTTTATTAGAAAAGAACAATGAATCTGATTTTGAAATATCAATTCCCATAGAAATGAACAACAAATAAGAATAGAACCCCAACGGCATTCTTTCAGAAATGCTGTCGGGGTTGTTTTTTTAACAGGATTTTGTTCTGCCGTAATGGTATCGTTCCCTGTTCTTTACCAGAAAAGCAAAAGTAACAAATAATGCAAGACTTTCTGCTGCTACAATGGAAAGCCAGATTCCATTGATGCCAAACAGGACGGGCAGAATAAGAATTGCGGCTGCCTGAAAGACCAAAGTACGCAGGAAGGAAATGCTGGCAGATACAATTCCATTGTTCAGGGCAGTAAAGAAGGAAGAACCCCATACATTGAAGCCCATAATCAGGAATGCAATCGCATATAAGCGGAACCCGTGTACGGTCATAGCAAGCAAATCCGCATCATAATTTGCAAAAATCAATACAAGTGGTTTTGACAGCAATTCAGAAAGTACAAGCAGAGAAACCCCGGTAATGCTGATGAGCCGCAGACTTTTGTTAAGCATATTTTTTAATTCCGGATGATTGCCGGCACCGTAATGGTAGCTGACAATCGGAGCACTTCCGATGGAATAGCCAAGATAAATCGCCATAAATACAATATTGATATACATAACGATGCCGTATGCGGCCACACCGTTTTCCCCTGCAATATTCATAAGCTGGAAATTATACAAAATATTTACCAGGGAAGTGGAAAGGTTGGTCACCATTTCGGAGGATCCGTTTGCACAGGCCTGAAGCAGTATTTTTCCATGAAATTTTAATTTGGTAAACTGCAAAAGACTGTTATTTTTTCTGCAAAAATAAAATACCGGAGTCAGTCCGCCGATATATTCCCCGACAGCAGTTGCAATGGCGGCACCGGCCAGACCGAGGTCAAAGACGACAATCAGCAGATAATCCAAAATAATATTTGCAATGCCGGCAGAAATATTGATGCGCAGGCTCAGTTCCGGTTTCTGGGCAGCCACGAAAAAGCTCTGAAATACATATTGTAAAACAAAGGCAGGTGCGGAGCAGAACAGGATTCGGGCATAAATCACACAGTATCGTTTCAGCTCGCCGGTCGCTCCGAGCAGGGAGGCAATCTGCGGGGTAAAAATAAATCCCAGTGCAGATATGATAAAGCCGCCAAGGAATGCGGCAAAAACAAGCATGGTAAAATATTCGTTTGCAAGTTTTGGTTTTCCCTCGCCGAGTGTTCTTGCGATAACGGCACTTCCACCCGTACCGAGCATGAATCCGATACAGCCTACACCCATAAGAACCGGCATGATCAGATTCAACGCGGCGAAAGGTGTTTTTCCGGCAAAATTGGAAACAAAAAATCCATCCACGATAGAGTAGACCGAAGTGCATAAAATCATCAGAATGGATGGAAATACAAAACGGAGCAGACGGCGGTAGGTAAAATGGTCGGATAACTGAATTTTCATTCTTCTTCCTCCTTTAAAATATGGTTTATTTCTTCTTTAAAAATATCGGTATGTTTTTTCATCAGGGAGAAAAATAGATGCATTTCCTTTTCTTCAAGGGCATCCAGTGCTTTTGTTTCGGCTTCCATCAGAGGAACAATTACTTTTCTTGCGAGAAGAAGTCCTTCTTCGGTCAGAAAAATTTCTTTATTCTTCCGGTTGGTTTTACTTGGAATGAGTTTCACAAGATTCTTTTCTTCCAGATTCTTTAATGCGGAATTTACCGTTTGACGGCTATAATACCAAGCATCACAGATTTCTGACTGTGTATAGGGTTCTTTCTGTTCATAAATAAAATACAAAATCCAGAATACGGTATCTGACAGCCCGCTCTTTTTGGAATATAATTTGTAAGTGTCATCCAGTTCTTTTACCAGCTGGTTGTAAGTGACAATATTAGATTTCATTTCAAAATTCATAAAAATACCTCACATTAGTAATAATCCGAAATCGGACAAAATACATTTTAATCCGAAATCGGATTATTGTCAAGGGCATTTTACTGTGAAAAGCATGTAATTAGAAGATTTCGAGGTGGAGTCAGATTACTACATGGAGGAATAAAGATTATGAATACTTATGGTTATGCACGCGTATCAAGTATGGACCAGAATGAAGAAAGACAGATCATTGCATTAAAAAATGCACACATACCGGTGAAAAATATTTTTGTGGACAAGCAGTCGGGAAAGGATTTTAACCGGCCCAAGTATAAAGAACTGATAAAAAAATTAAAAGAGGGGGATATTCTGTATGTCCTGAGTATTGACCGGCTGGGAAGAAATTATGAAGAAATCCAAAAACAGTGGCGTACACTGACAAAAGAAATCGGCATTGATATCTGTGTACTGGATATGCCGTTGTTAGATACACGCCGGGGAAAAGACCTGATGGGAACATTTATTGCGGACCTTGTATTGCAGATACTTTGTTTTGTGGCACAGAATGAACGTGAAAATATAAGGAAGCGGCAGGCGGAAGGCATCGCGGCAGCAAAAGAAAAAGGCATAAAATTTGGCAGGCCTTTGAAAAAAGTACCGGATAATTTCGGAGAAATTGTTCAGAAATGGGAAAATAAGAATCTGAAATTTGAAGAGGTTTTAGAACAGTGTGGCATGAGTCAGGCAACCTTTTACCGCAGACTGAGGGAATACAGGGTTCAACGGTAGAAAAAAGACAGACTATCAAATCGTGTGCTTTTTGATAGCCTGTTCAGTATGGATATAGTATACAGAGAAAATATAAAAAAATCAAGAAAATTTCATAAAATTATAATTATCTTTCTTATTTTGGGACTAAAACAGATGGAATCAAAAAGTACACAATTTGAAAAGGAGGTTTTCATTATGAAGAGACAGAATAAGCTATGGATAATGCAATTTCTGCTGCCTGTCATATTAGTTGCAAATATGGTTAGTGTGGCAGAAGCGGGAATCGCTACAGGAAATGGAACAGCAGCAACAGAGAAACAGGTTGTAATTCCTGATACACGGGAAACTGTACAGAATAAAAATGCAGATGAAAATATAAAAGTGGGTATCGATCCGGATAAGGAAAAATATGATGCGGATGAGAATATGAAAGTGTATATATCCATTGAAAATATATCTAAAAATTATCTGGATGAAATTCAGGTAGAGCCTATTGTTCCGGAAGGCATGGAAGTGGAATTTACAGATAATGAAATTGGCGAAGATTTGAAATCAGGTGTTAAATTATATGCAACAATGAAGATAACAGCCGATGAGAGTAAGCAGACAGAAAGTACAGAGAGCCGAAAAGTTGTAAAAAGGACAACTTCTGACAGTAAAAGTGAAGATAGCGGGGAAGAAGATTCTGGTATACTTCCGGCAGTGATAGCTATTGCATTTATAGCAGTAATACTCATTCTTATATTAATGCACAGAAAAAAGAAACGGAATAAAAAGCAGTATATTTCTTATCTGCTGATTTTTACTTTGCTGGGAGCAATGCTGCCAACTGGTTTTGCAAAAGCAGAAACGGAGTCGGGAAACGAACTTACTGCATATACAACATTTGAACTGGATGGAGAAGATGTTGAGGTTGGTATAAAAGTATCTTATAAAATCGCACTGGAAAAAATAAATACAACGGATAATATTACAATTAAATATCAGGTCTGGGGAGATTTAGCGGTAATTGATGCACTGAATGAAGAATGGAGTAAAAAATATCCCAATATTAAAGTGGAAGCCTATGAAGTGGCAGCGGAGGATTACGACACGACACTTTTGAATAATCTTGGTACAGATAATATGCCGGATGTATTCTGGATCATGGGTTCACCTGATTTTGCTGCTGTCAATGGAATGGTGGCAGATATGACACCGATGTGGGAGGCTGATAAAGATGCACAAAATATAATCGGAGGAGTGAACGAGTACAAACTTGGCTATCTGCAGACAGATACAAAATGGCTTACACCGGTCAGATTTTATCCGAGTGAAGCATGGGTGGATATGAATTACTTTGCAAAGAAAAATATAGAAATGCCATCTATGGACTGGACATTTGAAGATATGCAGAAATGTGTGGAAAGCAGCACCGCAGGCGATGGAAGCGGATGGGGAATTTCAGAGGCTGTATCTGTGGTAGAATGGTATCCGGTTGCGGCAGGCAGAGAATGTATTGGTACATTTGGCTGGACAGGGGAAAGTTTTGATTTTACATACTGGGAAAAAGGTATGCAGATAGAAAAATCGTTCCGGGATAACGGATATAAAGCACCTGATGTAATAGCGGGATCGGATAACCAGTGTCCTCAGGATATGGGAATGACAGCGATACGTCTGGACAACTGGTGGTGCTGGGAAAGATACTGGAATACCGGTAGAATATATGAGAATCAGGTTTATTATGTGCCATATAAACTGCCTCATACACAGAATAATAAAAATAGTGAGGTAAATCTTTCAACCATGGATTTTGCAGGGATTTATGCAGATACAGAATATTCAAGAGAAGCATATGAAGTATTAAAATATTTTGGCTGGGGAGCAGAGGGCTGGAATTATAAAATATTCAAAGCAGATGAAATAACAGCGGCAGCATCAGCATCTGGTAAATCTGTTACACCACTGGATAACTGCCCGGTTACACTTGACGAAACAGTATGGGAAAGCTATGAAAAGAAGTATCCGACAACGGCAGCAGGGGGAGATACGGTCGGAAAGAAAAATTATGGAATCGACAGAAGTCCGTATTTTGACGCGTACTTTGAAACAGTAAAAAATGGAAAATGGATATGCTCCTCAGAAAGTCAGGTTTTGGGCATTGGAACTTTTATGACTGAGGTATATAACAACAATAACCGGCTTGACTGTGCAGGAACTGATAATGTTGAAAGTGCTGTGTTTGAAAAAGGTAAGAATCCGGCGGATTTTACAAAAGATTTATCAGAGCTTGCAATGGAATATCATGACGAATTTAAAACAAGTGTTTATTAAAAATGGGGTGGAAATATGTACTGTACAAAATGTGGAAAACAAAATGAAGATAATGCAAAGTTCTGTGTTGCCTGCGGAGAAAAACTCGATGGGACACAGGGACAGAGTACGGCATATCAGATGGGCATAAATATGCCATATCAGGCAAAGAAGAAAAGTCATAAAAAGGCAGTGATAGGTATCACCGTTGTGGCAGTAATTCTTATCCTGATAATATCCGCAGGTACATCCGGAAGCGGCAGAGGATATGAAGAAACCGTAGATAAATATCTTACAGCACAGTTTGATGGCGATGCAGAAGCTGTGTTTGAAATGATTCCGGAAAAAGCAGTCGATTATCTTGCAGAGGAAGCAGATTATGATAAGGATGAAATGATTCAGGAAGTCAATAAGAGCCTGAAAAAGCAGATGAACCAGATTGATAAATATCTGGGAAATGACTGGGAAATATCTTATGAAATTACGGAAACGGAAGATGTAAAAGGAGATAATCTGTCGGATTTAAAAAACGATTATAAAGATATGGGAATAGATATCAGTGCTGCAAAGAAGATTACCATTGAAATTACAATAAAAGCCGGAGATACCGAAACTGACACTTCGATGAATATCGGAGTAATAGAAACAGGAGGTTCCTGGTATATTGACATTACAAGTGTGGAGCTTTAATTTTACTGGTATATTCAGATAAACATAATAGTAAGGGGATTGCACACTGATGTAGTCCCCTTTTTACAGGGAGAAAGACAATGAGAACAAAAATAATAAGTATATTACTGATGATAAGTATATGTCTGGAAGCTGTTCCATATACAATATATGCAAAAGAAAATACGGCATATCAGATTTATCAGGAGGCAATGCAGGCAACCACTGCATCCGGAAACTGGAATGAAAAAATGGGTATGACCGCAGATATGGCACTTTCCAAAGACAATATAAAATTAAAAACAAAAGCTGCAATAAATTCAGATATGAATATTTCGGGCTATGCAGATGGGAATCTGCAGGATACGGTAATGGTGGGAAGTGCGGATTTCAAGATTATGAAACAGGAGTATGCATGGGATGTAAAATATGAAAATGGTATAGCTCATTATGAATACACAAAACCAGACAAGACATCTGCAGACGTAAAAATGGATGCAGAATATTTTGATTTTAACGGATTAACAGAGAATATGATGGAAAATGCAAAAATATCAAATAATAAAATATCCGTGGTTATTCCGGCTGAAAAAATGGAAAATGCAAAACTTAATGCCATAAAGCTTATGCCGGATATAGAAGATATACAATATGGTGATGTAGATATGAATATAATTCTTGATGAGGAAAGCGGTATGATTTCTGAAATAAATATGAAATTTTATGCATCCATGACCTATCAGGGATATGATACAGAGGCGGATTATGATGTTGAATATAGTTTTACCAGTGCAGATAACGAAGGTGTGACGGGAAATGCAGAAAAGAGTGAAACGGATGATAGAATGCAGGATGGTTTTATCATATATTCAGATTATAATAATTTAAGTATTCCGAAGGAAAGTACAATTACATTAAGTATTGGATTGATTGTTAATGGGGAACAAATAAATGATATTTCCGGTATTACATTTCAGATAAAAGACACATCTATTCTGGAAGTAATGGAAGACAGCAGTGAAAATAACATCAGAATAATAGAATTGAAGGGTGTGCAAAGTGGAATAACACAGGTTTCTTTTAAGGATACCGTTACAGGATATACAACAGAAATTTCTATAACTGTTTATACAAACTATTATCATTCCTATACATTAAATTCTGTTCCAAAACAATACATAGATAATAGTATTGTCAATATATACAATATGAATGGATTATATATGGATAGTTATCAGTATACGATAAACGATGACAAAACAGCAAATATTACGTTTGATATATATAATTCAAATTATACTTATGCAATACTAGAGATTTACGATGCTAATGGTAAGTTAAAAGGTGCTAAAGTTATAGATAAAATGGTGTCAAATAATGATAGTATTAAGCATGTACTATGGGATAATGTTGGTTATCTGATAAAAGATATAAAAAATGGAGCAATTAATACTTATCGGCAGGAAAGTGGATTTTCAAAGAAAACATCATTTGAGTTAAAAAATATTCCGGAAAATGGTTATATCAGGATTTGTAATAATCCAGACAATTCTTCTATTGTGTCGGTTATTAATTTTGCAGATTTATTAATGTCATTTGGAAAATTAACAGATGAAGTAGTAAACTACAATCCATATAGTGATGACTTTGCAGAAAAATTAGCAAAAAAATTAGTAGAAGAAAGAAAAGAACTATTTTCGGAGGAATATGATAAGCTCACCGAAAAATTATGGGAAAATGTGTCGGAAAAAGTATTTCTCACATCGAAATCACAGTGGGATTTTTGTAATACGATTGCCCAAAATCTTAGTGATTTAAAATTGGATGAAGTGATAGCTGATACAGCAAAAGATATTGGAATTGACTATGGAGAAGAACTGTTTAAATATTTTGCGAAACCAATGGGAGATGCTTTAAATGTTATATTTGCAATTGATAAAGTATACAACATTGCAATGCAGAGAATGGATTTGAAAAAATCAAAAGAAGCAGGTTCTATTTATATTCAGAATCAGGGAGGAGGATTCCGGGCTTCTCATCAGATAAAAGTAGAAAGTAAAAAAGAATTTTCAGATGATACAGCTTTAAATGTTTTTAAAACAAATATTGAAACGGATATATTAGATAAAATAGAACAAAAAAATCCGGAGAAATATGATTCGATTATTGACAAAAAATCTTATACTTATAATATTTCATTGCTGGAAGATGGTCAGGAAATTCAGCCGGATGAAGAGGTTACCGTGTATATTCCGATTCAGGAAAATATAAAATTTCTGGTGTATACCGGAAAAACAAAAATTTACAGAGTGAATGAAGATGGTTCACTGAAAAAAATGGATGTAAAAATAGAAGATAGATATTTTGTATTTCAGACAACACATTTTAGTTTATATACAGTAGCTGTGGAAAACTTTGACAGGGAAATTACAATGTCCATAGCTACAATCATAATTACTATTTTAATTGTTATCAGAAAAAAAATCAACCATAAAAAGCAGAAAGGATGAATTTTATGAAAATGAAGACAGGACCAATATGGAGTATACTTGGAGTGATTGAATTAATAGCAGGATTTTGTATGTACTTGTATACAAAATGGGAAATGGCAACCAATACATGGTATTCCTGGAAGACACCATATACAGAGTATGAAGCCAAAATTATGATAATTCAGCTGATTGGAATCGTTCTTCTGGTTTTCGGTTTTGGAAATCTTATTTCTGCTGCAGCATTAAAAATAAACCGGACCGTATTTGCGGACAGGCATATCAGGGACGTTGATTTTTCGATGACAGGTGCATTGCAAAGATGTCCGCGGTGCGGGGTAACATTCCTTGCGGGAACAGAGTTCTGTCCGAACTGTGGCATGGCTGTAAGAAATGGAAATAATAAGATAGCAGGAAAACAAAAAAACAGGACATCTGTCACAATAGCCATGAATACAAATCAGATAAATGATGTAATACAGCTTGTAGCGGGAAAACTGGAATATGCGGGTTACAGGCAGAAAATACTGGATGGAGAAACGGTATGGATAAAAGGAGATGGTGCGGCAGAAATATTACAATGTATACAGCTGATGTTTACAGAAAAGTCCGCAGTCATTCAGGCATGGACAACAGGTGTACTTGCAAAGGAAGCCGATCTGGAAGGAAACTGGGCAAAACCAATAAGACAGCAGATGAAAAACATAATCGGTGAATTATGCCGGGAAATACGATTAAGAAATTTATAAAATAGTATGCATTGCAATAATCCGGACTGGAATGTATAATAGTATCATAGTATAGTTAATTGCGAAACTCATAATTTATCTTTATTGTATATGCAAATTAAACAATTACTAAGAAGGTACTATGAGGCGGTCGGCACTTAGATGCTGTATTTTAGCATCTTAGTACCGCTACCCACGCACTAGGGAGGGACCCGGTAAACCGGGAAGATTCCCTAGTGCCATAGCCGAATGTAGCGGGAGCGTGCCTTCGTGTAATGTTTCATTTGCATATGCATTTACAAAAATTTAAGTGTTTCGCAATTACCTAAATAGTATCATAGTAATACCAAAGGAGAAAGTAAGTATGAGTGAGATATTGTTTTCGTATGAGAGCAGTCCTTCCTTCGCAGGACCATATACGGCAAGGGGACGTTCCGTTACCGTTTATGCGGATGGTTCGGTAGCAGGATGCGGAGTGTTTACCCGGATGAAGAAAGAAGCGAATTTAAAAAATCTGCAGCTGGCAGAAAGAATTATGCAGATATTGGATTCCCATAAGCAGGAACTGGAGGAAATACCGGAACTTCTTGATACAAGAGTCATGGATGGATCGATTGATACTTTTTGCTTTGGAGAAAAGAGAATTACCGGTCTGCAGCTATCACGACACGAAGCGGAGCTGGATGAAAGCCCGGCTGTATTTAAGAAACCGGATGTCAGGTTTTATGTAAATGCTGTTTTGGATATTTATGATGAGATCGTGGATGTGGGCATAGAATACGGGATTAATCTGAGGATAAGATAAGGGAGGAGAAAAGATGAGTTACAGATTATTATTAGCAGGGAAAAAACAGGATATTATTGATAATTTTTTTCAGATGGCAGGAGAGAAATTTGAGTGCCAGACTACGTCAATGCGGAAAGAAGATATTGACAGTCATATTACATATTTTCAGCCGCATGCTTTTGTGTACTGCACAGGCGAAAATGAAAAGAATGATATTATGGAGAAAATGTCGGGACTCAGCCTAGTAAAAGAAAAAGAGATTCCCCTGATTTTAAATGGGGAAAGTGTGGATTGCTTTGACTTTCTGGAAGTGGCAGGTGATATGGTTGCACTGACACTGGCAGAGCCATTTCAGACGGGGGAACAGAAACAGGAACTTAGCAGGTTTTTGGAGAAAAAGGAACAGGAAAAAAAGAAGAAAAAAGACGAAGAAGAGTTAAAAAAACTGACAGAACCGGCATATCTGGATAAGTTACTTAAAGAAGAATTGTCAGATTTGAATCTGGCTGCAAAATCAGGAAAGCAGCATGGACATTTACAGACAGGTGGACAGACCGGAAAAGATACACCGGAAAAGCCGGGAAATCATATCCTGATTATTGATGATGATACGCGTATGCTTCGTATTCTGAAAGAGGAACTGCGTGAAAAATATAATGTAGCCACTGCCGTCAGCGGAAAAATAGCACTTAATTTTCTGGAAAAAAGAAAGACGGATTTAATTCTGTTAGATTATGTAATGCCGGATGAGGACGGACCTGCAGTTTTGAAAAAATTACGGGAAAATGATGCGACAAAGGATATTCCGGTTGTGTTCCTGACGGGAATTAATGACCGGAGTAAGATAGAGAAAGTTCTGGATATGAAACCACAGGGATATTTACTGAAACCGATTAAACCGGAGAAACTGTTCCGGACGATTCGCCAGATTATCGGATAAGAGAGGTGGAGGTATGGACGAAAATATTTATATTACGGATTTAATTGCACCGGAGGTACTTCAGCAGATACAGGATGCATTCTGTGCGATGAGCAATATTGCTGCCGGGATTGCAGATTTAAATGGTGTGGCGGTAACAACGGATTCTTTGTCGACTGATTTTTGTATGAATTACAATAAAAAGTCCCTGATCGGAAGAGCAAGATGCGAACAGTGTGATAAACAAGGCGGGGAACTGGCACTGGAGAAAAAACGTTTCGTGAGTTATCACTGTCACACGGGATTGGTGGATTTTGCAGCACCGATTATGGCAAATGGGAAGATGATAGGAAGTTTTATCGGCGGGCAGATCCGGACTACGGAACTGGATGAAGACAGACTGCTTGAAATAGCAGATGAAATCGGTGTAGATCCGCAGGAATATTTGACTGCAGCAAAAAAAATACGTCTGGTTGAGGAAGAAGAATTAAAACGGGCAGGAGAATTTCTGTACAAAATATCCAATATCCTGTCTAATATGGCATACAACCGGTATCAGGTGCTGCAGGCAAATAAGGAGATTGAGAGAGCTGCACAGATGAAGTCAGATTTTCTGGCAAATATGAGTCATGAGATCCGTACCCCAATGAATGCGGTAATCGGTATGGCACAGATGGCTCTGCGTGAGGAGCTTCCGTCAAATGCCAGAACTTATATTAATCAGATTATATCCTCCGGAAAAACACTGCTGACCATTATCAATGATGTACTGGATTTTTCTAAAATTGAATCCGGAAAGATGGATATCGAGGAAACAGAGTATGAGCCTATGTCCGTGATAAATGATGTATCGAATATGATTATGACAAGGGTTATGGATAAAGACGTGGAACTGATTCTGGATATTGCACCGGATCTGCCAAGAAAATTATACGGTGACAGCAACCGAATTAAGCAGATAATGATTAATATTGCAAATAATGCGGTAAAATTTACAAAAGAAGGACAGGTTGTCCTGAAGGTCGGTTTTGAGTGCATCGGAGAAGAAGAGATTCTGCTGCTTATTTCGGTCAGCGATACCGGAATCGGAATCAAAAAAGAAGATATGGAACGATTATTTGAATCCTTCCAGCAGGTTGACAGTAAACGGAACAGAAATATAGAAGGAACGGGATTGGGACTGGCGATCTGTAAAAAGCTTCTGGAACTTATGAACGGAAAAATATGGGTGGAAAGCGAGTTCGGAAAAGGAAGTACATTTTCTGTATGTATTCCCCAGAGAGTACTTGACACACGTCCGTCCGTAATCATAAGAGATAATGAGATGATACTGGCAACCGGACTGATAAAAAATGTCTTTGTAAAACAGCAGATGGAAAAAGATATGAAAAAACTCAGGATCCATTATCAGACACTGGATACAGAAGAGTATCTGGACAAGGCAGCAGGTGCACAGTTTCTTTTTGTTGAGAAGGCATTATATACAGAAAAAGTACGGCATTTTATCGAAATACATCCGGATCTGGATGCCGTGATGCTTATTGATTTTTCCGATTCCGTCCGCAGTGATTATGGGAATCTTATTGTAATAAAGAAACCATTGTATGTGCTTAATCTGGCGGGAATATTTAATCATGAGGATATATCAGTAAACGCAGATATATCAGAATCTGTATTCGATTTTACGGCTCCGGAGGCACAGATATTGATCGTAGATGATAATCCGGTTAATCTGACGGTAACAGAGGGGCTGCTGAAACCGCTGGAGATGAAGATAGACACTGCTGCCGGCGGAGAAGAAGCGGTTGAGATGATATCGAAAAAGAAGTATGATTTGATTTTTATGGATCATATGATGCCGGAACTGGACGGTGTGGAGACAACACATATTATCCGGCGTTTTCATAAAGAATATGATTCCGTTCCGATTATTGCCCTGACAGCAAATGCGGTGGATGGTGTGAAGGAAATGTTCTTAAATGAAGGAATGAATGACTTCGTTGCAAAACCGATAGAGATGAGCAGAATCCTGGCAAAACTGCAAAAATGGCTTCCACAGGAAAAGATTTATAAGGTGCGGAATAAAATGGCACAGGAAGAAACAACAAAGATGAAGATTGAAGGACTTAACACGGGACGGGCATTGCAATTTCTGGGAAGTGAAAAATTGTACTGGTCAGTTCTGAAAGATTATTATCATATGATTGATAAGAAGGCGGATCTGATTAAAACACTGGAAGAAAAGGAAGACTGGAAGAGGTATATGATTGAAGTTCATGCATTAAAGAGCATATCAAAACAGATTGGTGCGGAAGAATTGTCAAAGCTGGCGGCGGAGATGGAACAGGCAGGAAACCGTGGGGATGCAGGTGTGATTCATCGAAGAACCGATGATATGCTGGCGTTTTACCGGAGTTACCGGGAGATTCTCAGGCCATATTTTCCGGAAGAAAAGGAAAGTGCAGGAGAAAAGAAGATGGATGCAGAAGTCTTGAGGACATTTTTTTCCGAAATGAGAAATGCCATGGATGAACTGGATATGGACAGCATGGATGAACTTGTGAAGAAGATGAAAGCATACCGGTATGAAGGCATACAGGAAGAATATTTTAAAGAATTAAGGCAGGCGGCAGAAGAGTTTGAAGTAGATGTCTGCGAGAAGATTCTGGAAAAATGGGAACAGGAAATAGACGGTATTCTTGATTGAAACCCATTTCAAAATGTGTTAGAATAAAGATTAGTTGCATATAGCAATGGAATGTTTTGAAAGAAAGGGATCATACAAATGGGAAAGAAAACTATTATGCTTGGAAACGCAGCAATTGCGAGGGGCGCATATGAAGCGGGCGTAAAGGTATCGTCCGCTTACCCGGGTACACCAAGTACGGAAATCAGCGAGAATATCGCAAAATACGAAGAGGTATATGCAGAATGGGCACCGAATGAAAAGGTGGCGATGGAAGTGGCGATCGGAGCATCCAAAGCGGGTGTGCGTTCCATGGCATCCATGAAACATGTCGGTGTGAATGTGGCTGCCGATCCATTGTATTCATTTTCATACAGTGGAGTAAATGGCGGGATTGTTCTTGTAGCAGCCGATGATCCGGGACTTTACAGCTCACAGAATGAACAGGATTCGAGAATGGTGGCAAGGGCTGCCGTTGTGCCTGTCTTAGAGCCCTCTGACAGTGAGGAAGCCAGAGTATTTATGAAAAAGGCATTCGATATCAGTGAAGAATATGATACGGTCGTGATGGTGCGTACCACGACAAGACTGGCACATTCACAGGGAATTGTAAATCTGGAAGACCGAGTTGAGCCGGAAGATAAATTGTATACCAGAGATATCGCAAAGCATCTTCTGATGCCGGGAACTGCCAAAAAGAGACATCTTGTGGTAGAGGCGAATATGAAACGTCTTGCGGAAGATGCCTGTTCCATGGAACTGAACCGGACAGAGTACCGGGATACTTCGATCGGTGTCATTTCAAGCGGAATCCCGTATCAGTATGTGCGGGAAGCACTTCCGGAAGCATCCGTATTAAAACTTGGAATGGTAAATCCGCTTCCGAAAGAGCTGATAAAGGAATTTGCTTCCAAAGTAGAGAAATTATATATTGTCGAGGAATTAGAGCCGGTCATTGAAGAACAGGTACGTTCCTGGGGAATTAGTTGTACCGGCAAGGAAATCTTCACGATTCAGGGAGAATACAGTGCCAATATGATAAGGGAAGCTGTCCTCGGAGAAAAAACAGAATATCCGCAGCCGGCAGATGCACCTGCAAGACCGCCGATTCTCTGTCCTGGCTGTCCGCACAGAAGTGTATTTTCTGTACTGAAGAAATTAAAGATACATGGAGCCGGAGATATCGGATGTTACACACTCGGAGCATTAGAGCCACTGTCCGTTATGGATGAAAATGTCTGTATGGGAGCTAGTATTTCTACTTTACATGGCATGGAAAAGGCAAAAGGAAAAGATTATGTGAAGAACTGGGTGGCATTAATCGGAGATTCCACATTTTTACATACCGGTGTCAATTCCCTGATGAACATGGTTTATAACAAGGCAACCGGAACGGTAATGATTCTTGACAATTCGACAACCGGCATGACCGGACATCAGGATCATCCGGCAACTGGAAAAACCTTAAAAGGTGAGACTACTTATGCAATTAATATTTATGGATTGTGTAAAGCTCTGGGAATTGAACATGTCTATGAGGTAAATGCATTTGATTTGGAAGAACTTGAGAAAGTTATAAAGAGAGAAACACAGAGGGATGAGGTATCCGTTATTATTACAAAGAGTCCGTGTGCATTGTTAAAATCCTTTGTGCCGAGCGGAACCTGTGTGGTAGATGCAGAGAAATGCAAGAAATGCGGAGTCTGCATGAGCAGTGGATGTCCTGCCATGTCAAGGGCGGCAGATCATACTGTAGTGATCGATGAAACCATGTGCAATGGCTGCGGACTGTGTATGCAGAATTGTAAATTTGACGCAATTTCACTCATTCCAAACCCGAAGAAAAATGCATAAAGAGAGGTAATAAAATGAAAACTGTAAATATTATGATTGTGGGGGTAGGAGGTCAGGGAACACTTCTTACCAGCAGAATTTTAGGGGGAATTGCCGTAGAGCAGGGATATGATGTAAAAATCTCCGAGGTTCACGGAATGGCACAGAGAGGTGGAAGTGTTGTCACGTATGTGCGGTATGGCGAATGTGTTGCAGAACCGATTGTGGAAGAAGGCCATGCAGATGTGCTGATTGCTTTTGAACGTCTGGAAGCACTCCGCTATGCACATTTTTTAAAAAAAGAAGGCATCATTATCTGTAATGACCAGAAAATCGAGCCGATGACGGTTTCTACCGGAAAGGCAGATTATCCGGAACACATTCTGGAAACACTGAAAGAAAATCACAGGGTAGTTGCGGTCAATGCCATGGAAGAAGCAAAAAAACTTGGCAATGCCAGGGTATTTAATACCATTATCATCGGTGTTGCGGCAAAACACATGGATTTTGAAAAGGAAAAATGGATTGAGGTCGTAAAAAAGACAGTGCCGCCAAAGACCGTGGATGTCAATGTAAAGGCATTTCTTGCCGGATATGAAATGGGTTAAGTATTTTAAATCATAAATTAAGAGAATAAAAATAAAACCGGAGCGGTTCAGTGAAGTGAACTCGTTCCGGTTTCTCTTTGTTACTGCTATCTTGAATTTTCTTCCACAATCAGTTTTTCTGCATTGTAGCGTTCACGAAGCTTTGGCTTCTCGATTTTTCCGGTCGGATTTCTCGGAATTTCATCAAAGAAAATCTTTCTCGGGCGTTTGTAGCGAGGCAGAGCCATGCAGAAGTCATTCATTTCATCTTCTGTGCAGATATATCCGTCCTTCAGTTCGATAATAGCGGCTGCAATTTCTCCCAGACGTTTGTCCGGAAGTCCGATGACTGCCACATCATGAACGGCATTGTGCGTGCGGATGAAATCCTCAATCTGTACCGGATAGAGGTTCTCGCCGCCGCTGATAATTACGTCTTTCTTGCGGTCAACCAGATAATAGAAGCCGTCCTCATCCTGCATCGCCATGTCTCCGGTAAAAAGCCAGCCATCTTTTAACACTTTGACAGTAGATTCCGGGTCATTGTAGTAGCAGGTCATGACACCCGGACCTTTCAGGCAGAGTTCTCCGACTTCGCCTCTGGAAACTTCCGAACCGTCTTCTGCGGCAATTTTTACTTCCCAGCCATAGCCTGGAACACCGATGGCACCGACCTTATGTACATTTTCCACACCGAGATGAACAGCTCCCGGTCCGATAGATTCGCTCAGACCATAATTTGTATCATACTGGTGATTTGGAAAATAATCGTGCCAGTGACGGATAAGTGACGGTGGAACCGGCTGTGCACCAATGTGCATGAGTCTCCACTGATCAAGCTGGTAATCCTCCAGTTTCAGCTTTCCGCTGTCGAGTGCGTCTAAAATATCCTGTGCCCACGGAACCAGAAGCCATACGATGGTACAGTGTTCCTGGGAAACGGCATTCAGGATATATTCCGGTTTTGTTCCGCGCAGCAGAACGGCTTTTCCGCCAGATAACAGACTGCCGAACCAGTGCATCTTTGCACCGGTGTGATAGAGCGGGGGAATACAAAGGAATACATCATCCTTTGTCTGTCCGTGGTGATTCTGCTCTACGCGGCAGGCATGCATAAGACTTTCATGGTTATGTAAAATCGCTTTTGGAAAGCCGGTTGTTCCGGAAGAGAAATAAATTGCGGCATCATCGGATTCTGAAAGCTTGATTTCCGGGGATCGGCTGGAACAATTTGCTGTCAGGCTGCGGTAATCTTCTGCAAAGGTAGGACAGGCCTCGCCGACATAGAATAAGAGTCTTCCCTTGCTGATTTTTTCTGCAATATCTTCCACACGGCCGACAAATTCCGGACCGAACACCAGTACGTCCACTTCCGCAAGTTTTACGCAGTACTCAATCTCATCCGCTGCATAACGGAAATTTAACGGAACGGCGAGTGCACCTGTTTTTAAAATACCAAAATAAATTGGCAGCCATTCCAGCCCATTCATTAAAAGAATGGCAACCTTATCGCCTTTCTTGATTCCCCGGCTTAACAGAAGATTAGCAAAACGATTTGCCTTTTCATTAAATACGTTCCAGGAAATTTCCCTGCGGTAATGTTCTGAAGGATTTGGCTCCATCAATTCATACTCTCTCCATGTTACCCGTCGCGTTTCTTTCTGGGCGGGATTAATTTCTACCAGACAGATATCGTCACCGAACTTCTGGCAGTTTTCTTCCAATACATCAGTAATTGTCATCTTATGAAATCCTTTCCCTATGTTCTGATTACCCGTCATTCTGGTTATGGGTATCATAAATTGAACAGATAACAGTAAAATACCAGTTTTTCATGTAAATGTCAATTGATTTTAAACGCAAAACGTGTTATATTGATGTGATAAGAGATTGAGAACGAATATTTTTATTTTCAATCTGTGAAACATGAGGAAAAGAGGGATTACGATGCCGGAGTTATTTCAAGCAGGGAAAAGAACGTATTATATAAACTGCTATGCAAATGTTGGTGTTTATGTCTGTGATTCCGGGGAAGCATATCTGATTGACAGTGGAACGGATGATAAAGAGGCACAGAAAATTTATAAATTGTTAGAGCAGAAAAAGTGGAAATTATCAGCGGTTATCCTGACACACGGGCATGCGGATCATGCCGGCGGCTGTGCGTTTCTGCAGGAAATGACAGGGTGCAGGGTTTATGCGACGGAAGAAGAGAAGATCTATTCTGAGAATCCTTTTCTGTCTCCAACGTATATTACAGGCGGATATCCGCCGCATGAAATGCAGAACCCGTTTTTTCTGGCAAGAAAATATAAGGCGGAAGATATCAGGGAGCTTATGCTTCCGAATGGCCTGGAACTGATAGAACTTCCGGGGCATAATTTCCATATGGTCGGGGTGCGGACGGATGATGATGTGGTTTTTCTGGCGGATAGTATTTTCAGTATGCATATGTTAAGAAAATACCATATTAATTTTATGTTTGATGTTCCGGCATTCAGCAGGACTCTGGATGAAATAGGAAAAATGCAGGCTGCATTGTTTATTCCCGCCCACGCAGAACCCCAGACCGATATCCGGCCGCTTGCTGTGGCAAATAAAGAAAAAATAGATGAGATTGCAAAGAATATTATTAATTTCTGTGAGCATCCGATTACCTACGATGAGCTGATCCGGAAGCTGTTTGACGAATATGGAAGGCGGCTGGATATGCAGCAGTATTATCTGGTTGGATTTACCATCCGTTCGTATCTGTCCTGGCTGAAGTCCAAAGGAAGTATTCAGACTTTGTTTGAAGATAATATGCTTTGCTGGAGGAGCTGGCATGCATGAAGAAGAAAAGCAGATAAAGAAGCGGATTTTAGAGCTTGCGGATAAATCCTACCGCAACAGTCAGTACTTATTTACTTCCTTTTTGACCCCGGCAGAATATTCGGAGGCTGTAGAAACCCTGACGAAGGAGCATTATCATAATTATGACAGTTATGGCGGAACGGAGATGGCAGAAAGAGTGATTCTGCGGTTTGGTTCTCCGGAGGAGTTCGGCTACATGGAAGAGTTTCCAGTGTCCTGCATTATCATAGAACCAAATCTTGCAAAATTTGCAGACCGCCTGACACATCGGGATTTTCTGGGAAGTGTATTAAACCTTGGCATTGAGAGAAATGTCATCGGGGATATTTTTATCCGGGATAATACAGGCTACCTTATCTGTCTGACCCGTATGGCAAATTATATTGCGGAAAATCTGACGAAGATAAAGCATACCTATGTGAAGTGCAAAGTCACGCAGGAGATGCCGGAAGCATTGAAGCCTGTGCTGGAAGAGCATATTCTTTCCGTGAGTTCCGAGCGGTGTGATATTGTAGCAGCAAAGCTGTATCAGATATCGCGGTCGGAAGTACTGGAATTATTCCGGGGGAAGAAGATCTGTATCAACAGCAGGGTGGAAGAGAGCAACAGTAAAAACCTGAAAGAAGGGGATATTGTTTCGGTACGCGGATATGGAAAATTTTCCTATCAGGGTGTGCAGTCGGTAAATAAGAAAGATAAATTAAGAGTTGCAGTCAGTAAATATATTTAAGCAAATTTCAGAATGGAGTGAAAAAAATGATTTATACAGTTACATTTAATCCGGCACTTGATTATATCGTTCATGTGGACAATCTTGCCATGGGAAGCATCAATAAAATAAAAAAAGAACAGGTGTTTGCCGGCGGAAAAGGAGTGAATGTTTCCGTAGTAATGAAAAATCTTGGCTATGATAATACTGCCATGGGATTTGTGGCAGGATTTACTGGGGATGAGATAGAGAGAGAATTAAAGGAAAGAGGAATTGATACAAAATTTATCCATCTTCCAAATGGAATGTCCCGTATCAATATCAAATTAAAATCAGAATTTGAAACAGAATTAAACGGACAGGGACCTGAGGTAACGCAGGAAGCCATTGATGAATTTTTAAAGCAGATGGAATGGTTAAAAGCGGGGGATTATCTTGTGATTTCCGGAAGTACACCGGCATTGATTAATGATGATATTTATGGGGAAATTTTAAAATCACTGATGGGAAGAGGTGTCAATGTCACAGTAGATGCGACAAAGGGACTTTTACTGAAAGCACTTCCATATCACCCATTTTTAATTAAACCGAATAAGAGGGAACTCGAAGAATTTTTTGATGTTACGTTGTATAATAAAAAAGATATTATCGAATATGCAGAAAAACTGAAGGACAGAGGAGCAAGAAATGTTCTTGTTTCGCTGGGAGCAGACGGAGCTGTACTGTTAGCAGAGGACGGACAGCTTTATGAGAGAAAGGCTCCTGAGGGAAAGGTTATTAATTCCGTCGGATCCGGTGATTCCATGGTGGCAGGATTCATTGCCGGATATATGAAACATGCGGATTATGACGAAGCATTAAAACTCGGTGTAGCAGCAGGCAGTGCCTGTGCATTTCTGGATGGTCTGGCATCGAAAGAAGCCATCATGGATATATTTGAACAAATGGAAAAATAGGAGGACTATGTTTTATGAAGCAGAAAATGTTGGATTTATTTGAAAAGGTATTCGGGGACACAAAGGATGTAGGTGTATATTTTGCACCGGGCAGAGTGAATTTGATCGGAGAGCATACGGATTATAATGGCGGGCATGTATTTCCATGCGCACTTACCATCGGTACATATGCAGCAGCAAGAAAGAGAAATGATGGAAAGTTAAGATTCTATTCCGAGAATTTTGAAAATCTGGGTGTGATGGAATCCGATATCGAAAATCTTGTCTGCAAAGAGGAAGACAACTGGACCAATTATCCAAAGGGTGTCATCTGGGCAATGAAAGAAAAGGGATATGATATTCCGTGTGGTATGGATATCGTTTATTTTGGAAATATTCCAAATGGTTCCGGCTTATCATCTTCTGCCTCCATCGAAGTGCTGACCGGCTTTGTGTGCAGGGAATTATTTGGTCTGGATGTGGATAATCTGCATCTTGCATTAATCGGACAGTATTCCGAAAATAATTTTAATGGTGTCAACTGCGGAATCATGGATCAGTTTGCGATTGCCATGGGAAAAAAAGATCAGGCGATGTTCCTTGACACGGCTACACTGGAATATGAGTATGCACCGGTAAAACTGGACGGATATAAGATCGTCATTCTCAATACAAATAAAAAGCGCGGGCTTGGCGATTCCAAATACAATGAGCGAAGAAGCCAGTGTGAAGCAGCCCTGGAAAAATTAAAGACGGTTCTGGATGTAAAGAGTCTTGGAGATCTGACCATCGAGCAGTTTGAGGAAAATAAGGCTGTGATCGGGGATGAAGTCCTGATAAAGAGAGCAAAACATGCCGTATATGAAAACCAGAGAACCATTCAGGCAGTTGCAGCCCTGAAAGAAAATAATCTTACCTTATTCGGACAGCTTATTAACCAGTCCGGAGATTCCCTGAGAGAAGATTATGAAGTAACCGGAATTGAACTGGATACCCTGGTAGAAGAAGCAAGAAAACAGGACGGTGTCATTGCTGCAAGAATGACAGGTGCCGGTTTTGGCGGATGTGCCGTCAGCATTGTAAAGAATGAATATGTGGACAATGCGATCCGCAGTGTCGGAGAGGCTTATAAGCAGAAAATAGGATATGCGGCAGATTTTTATGTAGTAGAGATTGGAGCCGGACCGGAAGTTTTATAAGTGATTTACAGAAAAAATGAAATTAATGGTTGTAAAATCATAAACTATATTATAAAATATCAGATAATATCAAAGATATAAGATAGAACTAACCGGAGGAATATTTTAATGAAGAAAGTAGTGAAGTTTGGTGGCAGTTCCCTTGCCAGTGCAGAACAGTTCAAAAAAGTAGGAGAAATCATAAGATCCGATGAAGGCAGGAAATATGTAGTTCCTTCCGCACCGGGAAAACGATTTAACTCAGATACAAAAGTAACGGATATGCTTTATCAGTGTTATGCACTTGCAGAGCAGGGCAAAGATTTTGACAATGAATTAAAGGCGATCAAAGAAAGATATTACGAAATTATTAAGGGGTTATCCCTTGATTTATCCCTGAATGAGGAGTTTAAGACAATCAAGAAGAATTTTCAGGAGAAGGCGGGCAGTGATTATGCAGCATCCCGTGGTGAATACTTAAATGGTATTGTGATGGCAAACTATCTTGGATATGAATTCCTGGATGCTGCACAATATATCTTTTTCCATGAGGACGGGCGTTTAAACAGCGAAAAGACATATGCTGTCCTGGGTGAGAAACTTGCACAGACAGAGCGTGCAGTTATTCCGGGCTTCTATGGTGCATTGGATGATGGAAAAGTAAAGACATTCTCCAGAGGCGGTTCCGATGTAACTGGTTCGATCGTTGCAGCAGCAGCAAAAGTAGATTTATACGAGAACTGGACAGACGTTTCCGGATGCCTGATTGCAGATCCGCGTATTATCCATAATCCACGTCCGATCAAGGCAATCACATACAGAGAATTAAGGGAGCTGGCTTATATGGGTGCTTCCGTGTTGCATGAAGATGCGATTTTCCCTGTAAGAAAAGAAGGTATTCCGATTAATATCAAGAATACCAATAAGCCGGAAGATGAAGGTACGATGATTGTGGAAAGTACCTGCAGACAGTCCGAATATGTAATCACAGGTATTGCCGGAAAGAAGGGATTTGTGTCCATCAACATCGAGAAAGACATGATGAATTCCGAAATCGGTTTTGGAAGAAAAGTTCTCGAAGCATTTGAAAAACATGGTATTTCCTTTGAACATATGCCATCCGGAATTGATACCATGACAATCTTTGTTCACCAGCCGGAATTTGAAGGAAAGGAACAGCAGGTGCTTGCTGATATCCATAGACTGGCACATCCGGATTCCATCGAGATAGAATCTGATCTGGGTCTGATTGCAGTTGTAGGACGTGGAATGAAGGCTGCAAAAGGAACAGCAGGAAGAATCTTCTCCGCACTTGCACATGCAAGAATCAATGTCAAGATGATTGATCAGGGTTCCAGTGAGTTAAATATTATCATTGGTGTAAAGAACAGTGATTTTGAAAAGGCAATCAAAGCAATCTATGATATCTTTGTAGAAACTCAATTATAATATAAAGAGCAGAGGCTGTATCAGGCCTCTGTTTTTCATTTTATGCAAAATCTGCTGCAGTATTGATTGAAATATAAAGTTTTGTGTGTTATTATCTATTATTGCGAAGAACGTTATTTCATGGAAAAACGTATCAATTCGCATCAGTATATAACGTAATTTATCAAAAAGGTCTGCATCTGCAGGGAAGCGTCTACGAGGAGGCGACTTTTGATATGAATCAGCATTTGCAGGAACAAAAACTTCCTCGTAAATTTTTAGGAGGACAATTATGTCAGGAAAAAATTCAGCAGTAACTTTTAAAAATGCAAAAAAGAACGGCGAGCGTCTTGCCATGCTTACGGCATATGATTATTCCACGGCAAAATTGATGGATGAAACCGGAATTAACGGTATTCTGGTGGGAGATTCCCTTGGAAATGTCATACTGGGATATGAAGATACCATATCCGTGACCATGGAAGATATGATACATCATGGTGCAGCCGTGGCAAGAGGTACAAAGAATGCACTGGTAGTCATCGATATGCCGTTTATGTCTTATCAGACATCCGTATATGATGCACTGGTAAATGCCGGCCGCTTGATGAAAGAGGGAAGAGCCGGTGCCGTGAAACTTGAGGGAGGAAAGAATATCTGCCCTCAGATAGAAGCAATTACAAAAGCCGGAATTCCTGTTATGGGACATCTGGGACTGACGCCTCAGGCAATCAACGCATTTGGCGGATTTAAAGTGCAGGGAAAGACACAGGAAGCAGCTGAGCAGCTGCTCGAGGATGCACTGGCAGTAGAAAAAGCGGGAGCATTTGCACTGGTACTGGAATGTGTTCCACGGAAACTGGCGGATATTATTACGGAAAAATTAACAATACCTACCATTGGCATCGGGGCAGGAAATGGATGCGACGGACAGATTCTGGTATATCAGGATCTACTTGGTATGTTTTCTGATTTTACGCCGAAGTTTGTAAAGAAATATGCGAATGTCGGTGAGATAATGAAGGATGCATTCTCTGCCTATATCGAAGATGTGAAGCAGGGAGCATTTCCGGAGAAAAAGCATGAATATGATATTGCTGATGAAGTAATAGAAAAGTTATATTAATTGAAAAGAGGAAAAGAAAATGCAGATTGTAAAAACCATAGATGAAGTAAGAAAACAGGTAAAAGAATGGAAGAAACAGGGACTAACCGTCGGACTTGTGCCAACCATGGGATATCTTCACGAAGGACATAAGAGCCTGATCGATGCGGCTGTCAGGGACAATGACAGGGTAGTTGTAAGTGTGTTTGTAAATCCGACACAGTTTGCACCGAATGAAGATCTGGAGAGTTATCCAAGAGATCTGGACAGAGATGCAGCATTATGCGATGCGGCAGGTGCAGCTCTGATTTTTCATCCAGAACCGGAAGAAATGTATCTGCCGGATTATTCCACATTTGTTGATATGAGAACACTGACCGATGTACTTTGCGGAAAAACAAGACCGATTCATTTCAGCGGTGTCTGCACCGTAGTGTCCAAGCTGTTCAACATTGTACAGCCGGACAGGGCTTATTTCGGACAGAAGGATGCACAGCAGCTTGCCGTTATTAAGCATATGGTGGCAGATTTGAATTTTGATATTGAAATTATCGGCTGTCCGATTATCCGTGAATCGGACGGACTTGCGAAGAGTTCAAGAAATACTTATCTGAATGAGGAAGAAAGAAAACAGGCGGTCATACTCAGCCAGGCATTAAATCAGGGAAAGGAACTGATTGAAGACGGAGAAACAAGAGCATCTGTAATCAAACAGATTATCAGGGACAAAATAGAAACCATGCCGTTAGCCAGAATCGACTATGTTGAAATTGTTGACTTTAAGACATTTAAAGATCTGGATGAGATTCAGGGCGAAGTTCTGGCAGCCGTAGCGGTATACATAGGAAAAACAAGACTGATTGATAATTTTATCATCCAATTATAAGAGAATGGAGGATACCGAACATGACGATAACCATGTTAAAAGGAAAGATACACAGGGCAGTTGTCACGCAGGCAGAACTGAATTATGTCGGAAGCATTACCGTAGATCCGGTTCTGATGGAAGCAGCGGGTATTTATGAATATGAAAAAGTCCAGGTGGTTGATGTGGAAAGCGGCAGCAGACTGGAAACCTATACCATAGCAGGAGAACCGGGAAAAGGAACGATCTGTTTAAACGGTGCCGCAGCCAGACTGGTACAGCCGGGAGATCATGTGATTATCATGGCATACTGTGAGGTGACACCGGAGGAAGCAAAATGTCATCAGCCAAAGGTGGTATTTCTGGATGAAAACAATAAAATAGCGGAATGCACAACTTATGAACGGCACGGGGAAATAAAATAATAAAAATTATTCTTGATTAAACCCATAGGTTAGTGTTATGATATGCAGGTAAATTATCTAAAATTAAAATTTAATACTGAGAGGAACAGGAGAGAATGACATTCACAAAAGAAGATACAAACATTGTCAAAGGGATAGCAATTTTGGCAATGATATTTCATCATTGTTACCCTAATAGTAACAGTATTTCCATTTCTATGCTGGAAAGTCCAACATTTCTGCAGCAGCTTGCGTCAAGCGGAAAAGTGTGTGTTGCCTTATTAACTATTCTGAGCGGGTATGGACTTTCAGAGAGCTATAAAAACAGGGAAAACAAAGGAATTGTAAGTGCAGTGAGGTTTTCGCTCTCCCATTATTTTCAGTTACTGTCTATGTACTGGATTGCCTTTTTAACGGTAATTATATTAATGTACATGCGGGGAACAGATATTAACATGTTCTATGGGGATGGAATATTGGGAGTTAGAAATTTTATGATTGACTTTTTGGGATTGGGAATGCTGTTTCATACAAATATTTTAATAGGAGAATGGTATTTAACAGCAGTCATAGCTTTCTATTTCTTATTTCCATTATTATTATTTTTAATTAAGAAGATAAAATGGGGCATTTTAGTTATTACATATCTGCCATGGGTTTATTATATAGTTGCAAATGATTTTGAAATGCATACGGATTGGTTTGCATTTTATATTTTTTCCTTTGCGTTAGGAATATATTTGTCATATGCAGATATTTTGGTTATAATTAAAAACAATGCCCGAAAAAAACGAACAATAGTTTTTTCAATTATTTTTCTGCTTGTAACGGCTGTTTTACGTCAGTTTCTGACTTTGCCGGCAGATCCTTTTTTATCACTGGCAATTATAGCGATTGAAATAGTGCTGGTATCAAGGATACCGGTGATAAAGGACTTTCTTGGGATTTGTGGCAAACAGTCTGCAAATATGTGGTTATTACATCCCTGGATCATGTCAGAATTTGTTGTATTTGAATATAGAAGCTATGTTGACTGGTTTATAATTGTTTTTATGACCTCTTTTGCAATGTCATTAACATTAAATTCTTTTAAGCAGGGAATTAAATATAATGATATAGTGCGAAAAATACGAAAGAAAATAGGATAATTTCAAATTAAGCAATGGTATTTATTTTTTTGCGGCGAATTGAAAATGAAAATTATTTTTGCAAAAAAATATCAATAAAGAATAAAATTGAAAGGAATGCAAAACAGTTAAAGAGAACTTTTTGCGGATAGAAGAATGAGAAAGACAAAAATTATTTGTACACTTGGTCCATCAACAGAAGATACAAATGTAATGAAACAGTTGATGCTGGAAGGAATGAATGTAGCAAGATTTAATTTTTCCCATGGGGATCATAAGAGTCATCTGGCTAATTTAAAGAAGATTGAAAAATTAAGAAAAGAACTTGATTTACCGATAGCAACTTTGCTCGATACAAAAGGACCGGAGATTCGTATAGGTAATTTTAAAGATCACAAGATCAGTCTGGAAAAAGATCAGCTCTTTACACTGACAACAAGAGATATTGAGGGCGATGAACATCAGGTTTCCGTCAGCTATAAGAATATTATCAATGATGTGCATAAAGGAGACCGGGTTCTGATTGATGACGGTCTGGTTGAGTTAGAGATTCAGAATATATCAGAAACAGATATTTTATGTAAGGTATTAAATGAAGGCACTATTTCAGACCATAAGGGTGTGAATGTTCCGGGTGTAGATCTTACCATGCCGTTTATCAGCCAGAAAGATTATGAAGATATTGTATTCGGAATTGAGAACGGATATGATTTTGTTGCTGCTTCTTTCACAAGAACAGCCGAAGATATTCTGGAAATCAGAAAGATATTCCAGGAGAAAAAATGTAAAACCATGAACATCATTGCAAAAATTGAAAATATGCAGGGTGTAAATAATATTGAAGAGATTATCCGGGTATCCGATGGAATCATGATTGCCAGAGGTGACATGGGTGTTGAGATTCCATTAGAAGATGTTCCGGTTATCCAGAAAGAAATTATCAAGAAGGCAAGAGATGCCGGAAAACAGGTTATTACAGCTACACAGATGCTTGATTCCATGATTAAGAATCCGAGACCGACCAGAGCAGAGGCTACGGACGTTGCAAATGCAATCTATGACGGAACAAGTGCCATCATGCTTTCCGGAGAAACTGCAGCAGGTCTTTATCCGGTAGAAGCATTGAAAACCATGGTAAAGATTGCGATCCGCACCGAGCAGGATATCGATTACAAAGGAAGATTTGAGGCAGGAAAATATCAGGTAAAAGGAAATATTACAAATGCGATTTCACATGCAACCTGTACAACCGCACTTGATTTGAATGCGGCAGCAATCATTACCGTAACAAAACTTGGCGGTACGGCAAGAATGGTTTCGAAATACAGACCGTCCTGTCCAATCATCGGTGGAAGTCCGAATGAATATGTATGCAGACAGTTAAATCTTTCCTGGGGTGTTATTCCGGTTAAACTGGAAAACCAGGAGAAAACCGACGATTTATTTGACCATGCCGTGGACAGTGCAATGAAGAAAGGGCTTTTAAAACAGGGAGATTTGACTGTTATCACTGCGGGTCTTCCACTGGGAGTTCCGGGTACCACAAACCTGATCAAGGTTCATATTGCGGGTCATATTCTGTTAAAAGGTCATGGTGTCAATAAGATGAGTGCAACGGCAAATCTCTGTGTATGCAAGAATGCAGCTGAATTAAAGACTTATTTCAAAGCAGGAGATATTATTGTAGTGCGTGAAACCGATAACTCTATGATGGAACAGTTAAAAGAGGCCGGCGGTATCATAACAGAGGATGGCGATCAGAATTCTCATGCAGCCATTGTAGGTTTGACATTGGATATTCCGGTTATTATAGGAGCAGAGCAGGCAACCTCGATTCTGAAAAATGGTTCTTATGTATCCATGGATAGTGATAAGGGTGTTGTATGCAGTACTTCATAAATAGAATGAAATAAATAAAAGAAAAGCATTGTCCTTGGACAATGCTTTTCTGGAATGGAGAAAAAATGAATATCTTAAGTCTGGATAAAATCACAAAGGCATATGGCGAACGGAAAGTCTTTGATGAAGCAGATTTTTTCCTGGAAGACGGAGAAAAAGTCGGAATCATAGGAATAAACGGAACAGGAAAATCTACACTGTTAAAAATTATGGCAGGACTGGAACAGCCGGACAGCGGAAAAGTAATCCGTGCAAATCATATTGTGATAAGTTATTTAAAACAGCAGCCGGATTTCCAGGAGAATGAAACCATTCTTGAATATGTGCTGAGAGAAGCAGATATGGGTCATGAACAGAATAATCTGGAAAGTCAGGCAAAAACCATGCTGATGAATCTGGAAATCACGGATATAAACCAGAAGATTGGGGAATTGTCCGGCGGTCAGAAGAAAAGAGTATCATTAGTTGCGGCATTGTTAGAACCGGCAGATATCCTTGTTCTGGACGAACCGACCAACCATATTGATAATGCCATGTCGGACTGGCTGGAGAATTATCTGAAGAAATATAAAGGTGCACTTATCATGGTTACGCATGACCGGTATTTTCTGGATGCCGTGTGCAACCGTATCGTGGAAGTAGATAAGGGAAAATTATATAGTTACCGGGCAAATTATTCCGGATTTCTCCAACTGAAAATGGAACGGGAGGAAATGTGCATAGCAAGTGACCGGAAAAGAAAGTCCATTATGCGCAATGAGCTTGCCTGGATCATGCGCGGGGCGAGGGCGAGAAGTACCAAGCAGAAGGCAAGAATCCAGCGATATGAGGAAATGAAGGATACGAAGGATTTCGCCCGCGATGAAAAGATCGAGATAAGCTCTGCAAGTACAAGACTTGGAAGAACTACGGTGGAACTGGAACATATCTGCATGTCATATCAGGATAAAGTGCTGATTCAGGATTTCAGTTATATCTTTCTGAAAAATGACCGGATCGGTTTTGTTGGACCGAACGGAAGCGGAAAAACCACACTGATGAAAATTATCGCCGGACGGATCGAACCGGTATCCGGCAGGGTGATACACGGGCAGACGGTAAAGATCGGGTATTACAGCCAGGAAATAGAAAATAGTCCGCAGTCCGGAATTGCATACATGAATCCAAAATCAAGAGTGATTGATTATATCAGAGATACGGCAGAATATGTAAAGACAAGGGATGGACAGATCTCAGCCTCACAGATGCTGGAAAAGTTTCTCTTTACCGGGGAAGATCAGTATGGGCTTATTGAGAAACTCTCCGGAGGTGAGAAGAGAAGGCTGAATCTTCTGCGTGTACTGATGGAAGCCCCGAATGTGCTGATTCTGGATGAGCCGACCAATGATCTGGATATTACGACCCTGACCATACTGGAGGATTATCTGGATAATTTTGAAGGAATTGTAATTATTGTGTCCCATGACAGATATTTTCTTGACCGGACAGTAAGAAGAATCTTTGCGTTTGAAGGAAATGGAAACATTCGGCAGTATGAGGGCGGTTATACGGATTACAGCATAAAATGCAGGGAGCAGAATGATGTAGGGGAAGAAATTAAGACAGAAAAAGAAAACATTAAGACAAAGGAAAAATATAAACCACAGAGAGAAAAGAAATTAAAATTTTCCTATCAGGAACAGAAAGAATATGAAACGATTGAGGAAACGGTCGCAGCACTGGAAGAGAAAATTTCTCAGATAGAGAAGGATATGGAGAGATATGCGACAGACTTTATCGAACTGAATAAGCTGGTGCAGGAGAAAGAAATGACAGAAAACCAGCTTCAGGAGAAAATGGATCGCTGGATGTATCTCGAAGAATTGAATGAAAAAATTCAGAATCAGTAAGAATGCAGCTATTGACAACGCATTTGATTTTATATTATAATAGTTCAAAATGAAACTGTTCACAATGAAACAATTTTGCAGCATGGCTTGCAGGAGAGGAAGGGTAATTAATGTTCAATAAAGAAGAAATTTCAAAATATTCATCATCCATGATAGATCAGTATAAAGATATCTATAAGATAGATGTAGATTTGTACGATGAATACAATGTAAAAAGAGGGTTAAGAGATAAGAATGGAAATGGCGTCCTGGCAGGAATATCCGATATTTCCCGGATTGATGCCTACAAACTTGTTGATGGTGTAAAAACTCCGTGTGAGGGAAAGCTTGTATACCGTGGATATGATGTTACCGAGCTGGTTGCAGGAGTTGTGAAGGATAAACGATTTGGCTTTGAAGAAACAGCATTTCTTTTATTGTTCGGTCATCTGCCAAACCAGTATGAACTGAAGGACTTTACCGAAGTAGTGTCAGAACTGGGTGTGCTGCCGGATAATTTTGTAAGGGATGTTGTCATGAAAGCACCGAGCAAAGATATTATGAGCAGTATGACAAAGAGTGTGCTTACCCTGTCTTCCTATGATTCAAGGGCAAATGATCTGTCACTGGATAATGTACTGCGTCAGTGCATTATGCTGATCGGACAGCTTCCGATGCTGGCCGTGTACGGATATCAGGCATACAGCCATTATAAACTGGGCGGCAATCTGTACATACACAGACCGGATCAGGGAATTTCCCTTGCCGAGAATCTTCTGCGTATGTTAAGACCGGATATGCAATATACCGATTTGGAGGCAAAAGTATTAGATATTGCATTAATGTTACATATGGAGCATGGCGGCGGAAATAACTCAACCTTTACAACAAGGGTGGTAACTTCGTCCGGTGCAGATACCTACTCCGTCATGGCAGCAGCGCTTTGCTCGCTGAAAGGACCGAAACACGGAGGAGCAAATATCAAGGTAATGGAGATGATTGCAGATCTCAGGAACAAGGTTACTGATCTGGATGATGAAGATGCCATCCGGGATTATCTTGTTAAGTTATTGAACAAAGAAGCTTTTGATAAAAAAGGACTGATCTATGGAATGGGACATGCCGTATATTCTATTTCCGATCCGAGAGCACAGGTATTTAAGGGATTTGTGGAAAAACTGGCAGTAGAGAAGCACAGAAAGAAAGATTTTGAATTGTATGCAAAGATTGAACGGCTTGCACCGGAAGTTATATCCGAGCGGAGAAAAATCTATAAAGGTGTAAGTGCAAATGTGGACTTCTATAGTGGTTTTGTATACAGTATGCTTGGCATACCAGTAGAGCTGTATACTCCATTGTTTGCGATTGCCCGTATTGTAGGATGGAGTGCACACAGACTTGAAGAATTAATCAGTGGAGATAAAATTATAAGACCTGCATATAAGACTATCGTAGAGGATAAAGAATATCTTCCGATTGAAAGCAGGTAAGGAGATGCCAAAGAGAGAATGAGAGCAGTAATTGGGAAAAATGGGACAGTATCCACGGTGGAAAGACAGAGAATGTGGCTGGAAGAATTGAACAGAAAGCATATTCTGTATTTTGGATGTCATACCGGGCTTGGCAAGACCTGCCAGGCAGAACTGCTGGCAGAGAAGTATTATAAGGTTTGGCGGAGAATTGATGCGGCAGAACAGCCAGTGTACAGCTCTTTCCAAAAGTGGATGGAAACAGCGGGAGAATCAGAAAAGAAGCTTTGCATTATCGATAAAGTGTCCTATCTGAAAGAAAAGAGTGAGGCTGTCAGGGATATATTGAAAATTATCCAGGAAGAAATGGAGCGGCATAAATTTGATTTAATTATAGCAGGGAGAGCGGAATGTCCGGCATGGCTGCGTGGTTACAGATTTACCGGAAAATTAAAATGTTATGGAAAAGAACATTTTCTGCTTGGTCAGAATGAAATTCTGAAGCTGACAGAATATGAACTAGGATATATGGCACAGCGATTTGGTGAGAAATCAAAGGAATGGCTCAAAGATACCGCGCAGGAGATAGAAGGGACAACACAGGGATTTGCGTTTGGAACATTTTTGTGTATGGAAGCCATAAAGGAAAATGGCGGAAGCAGAAGTTTCTATGGAAAAATTGCAAGGCAGCTTGTATGGGAGCATTTTGAAAAAAATGTTCTGCCGTATTTTGATGGTGCTACCTGCAGCTGCCTGCAGAAAATATCTGTGTACGAATCTTTTACGGAATCCATGGCACTTGAACTGTTAAATGACGAGGAAAAAGAGGCATACCTCCATATTTTTGATTATTGCAGTTTTATTGAAAATGATGGGGATGACGGATTTGTCATACAGAGTCTGTTCCGGCTGTTCATGAGAAAACAGTACAGAACCAAGGATGAAAAGGGTTTTTTTGAAACAGCTACCAGGGCCGGTCAGTGCTGTGAAAAAGAACATCTGTATGCTGAGGCAATGCACCTCTATAAGATATGTAATAATAAAAAAGAACTGGAAAGGGTGCTGCTGTTTCTTGCCATGAATGCGGAAGGCAGTTATTTTGCAAGATTATGTGAATCCTATACCCGTTATTATCTGGAAGAAGATTATAAGGGACGGCCAGATCTGATGGCGGCAAAGATACTTGCAGATGCATATCATATGCGTGTGGAGCAGAGTGACCAGAGACTTGACGAACTGTGCCTTCTGGCAGAACGGGAGAAAACGGAAGAATCCGGTGTTACCTGTCTGAAAAGCTATCTTATGGCGGCACTGCGTGTTCCGCAGCGTCAGACAGAGGAAACTGTACGGCTGATTGAAAAATATCATAAGTTCATGGAAGAAAAGAATATTATGCCTGGAATTCTGTCCGTAACTGGAGGCGGACCGAGCATTATCAACGGAGGACTCGATTTGATGGACTGTTTCCGTACAAAAACATTTGATTATTACATAAAGAAACTTATAACAGTCATGCCGCATTGTGAGGCAGAAGGTGTGGAAGATGTGGCATATGCCGAGTATTTTCTGGAGAAAAATGAACGGATGAAAGCCATAGAATATCTGATGAGCCGATTATCCGATATACGTGAGCGGGGAGATTTCAGAACCATTTATGTGGCTTCGGCTGTCATGGCAAGAGGAATGCTGGAAGAGGGAAAGATCTCATCAGCAAAAGATATTCTGGATGGTATCCGGGGAAGAATTGCACGCAGTGGTTATCCGGAAACAGAAGAGAATATTAAGGCAACAAAGATTGAACTCTTACTGTACGAAGGTACGGATGAATATGTGGCAGAATGGATGGAAGATGCATATGAGCGGGGAATCGGAAGACCATTGAGTGCGGATTTTTTCATCTCAGAAGTGTATCAGATGTATATACTGGCGAAAGTATATGTTGCATTTAAACGGAATGTAGAAGCGGCAGTAATTATCCACCAGCTCAGAGCATATGCCGTAAGATATCAGAGAACGTATTACCAGATAAAACTGAGTCTGTTAGAAGCCATACTGTTAGAAAGTACCGGCGAGGACGGAACCGGAAAATTAAAAGAAGCAGTTCTGATGGCGGCAGAATATGGTTATATCCGGGTGATTGCAGATGAAGGAGAAGCCATATTTGCCATATGGAAGCATACGGACTGGAAAGCCTGGATGAAAAAAACAGGGATACCGGATGGCAGGAAAGACTATTTTACGGCTCTTGAGAAAGCACTGAAGAGTATGGCGGAATATTATCCGGATTATCTGAAAAAAGGAAATCAGGAACTGCGTCTGTCAAAATGCGAAGATCAGGTAATGAATTATATTTATCATGGCAAAAAGAATGAAGAGATTGCACAGGAAATGTCCATCCAGTTATCCACGGTCAAATTCCATGTCGGAAACATATATAAGAAACTCCAGGTAAAAAACCGGCAGGCAGCAATACGGAAAGCGGAGCAGCTTGGCTGGTATCGATGAAAAGATATAGTTTATTCAAAAAAAATTCAAAAAATTCAAAAACTATACCTTGGTATAGTTGAAAAAGAAAATAAAATGTGATATACTTATGAACGTTGAAGGAACAAACTTCATAAGAGACGAAATTCATGTTATAAAAAGTCAAAGGGAGACGGAAATAGCTGCAGGAGATCTGCAGTTATTTTTTTTGCACGGATGCATGAATTGTGTTTTCAAATGGATAAAAAAGTGGTAAAATATCTATAAATTTATCAGATATGGAGGATTTCAAAATGACAAAAGGAATGACGATTTTATATAAAGTGCATAATAATCTATATGTAAATCTTACCAACAGATGTACCTGCAGCTGTACATTCTGCCTTAGAAATGAGAAAGAAACAGTGGGAGAATCATCCACATTATGGCTGGAACATGAGCCGTCCGTGGAAGAAGTCAAAAAAGAATTTGAAAAATTCAACATGGATGAATACAACGAGGTTGTGTTCTGCGGATTTGGTGAACCGACAGAACGAATTGATGATTTGATAGAGATTGCAAAATTTGTAAAAGAAAAATATCACAAAAAGATCAGAATTAATACAAACGGACAGGGAAGCCTTTCAAATGGGAAAGATATTGCCCCGATGATGAAGGGAGTGATCGACATTGTATCGGTCAGCCTGAATACACCGAATGAAAAACGTTATAATGAGATTGTTAGAAGCCGTTTTGGAGATCAGGCATATCAGGCAATGCTCTCTTTTGTAAAAGAGGTAAAGAAGTATGTACCGGAAGTGGTTCTCAGTACGGTCAGCACAACGATTACAAAAGAAGAAGAGGAAGAATGCAGAAAGATATGTGAAGACCTAGGAGTTACCTATCGGATCAGACCTTTTGAATAAAGAGAAAATGAATGGAGGAATCAGACATGAAGATTATTTTGGCATCAAAATCACCGAGAAGAAAAGAACTGCTTTCACAGGTGGGTTATACTTATGAATGTGTGGTAAGTGAAAAGGAAGAAAATACGGACGCGGTACAGCCTTCAGATGTAGTGAAGGAATTATCACAGCAGAAGGCGGAAGATGTCTGTGCAAAGATAGAGAAGGAAGGACAGATGGAAGAAGACTGCCTGGTTATCGGGGCAGATACCATCGTTGCCAAAGATTCTGAAATATTTGGAAAACCGAAGGATACAGAGGATGCGAAGAGAATGTTGTCCGCATTGCAGGGCAGGGAGCATAGTGTCTGGACGGGTGTTACATTGATTTATCTGCGGGATGGAAAGAAAAAGAAGAAGGTTTTTGCAGAAGAAACAAAAGTGCATATGTATTCCATGTCGGAGCAGGAGATCGAAGAATATATCCGGACAAAAGAACCAGAAGATAAAGCCGGAGCATATGCTATCCAGGGATATGCAGCCAAATTCATCAAAAAAATAGACGGAGATTATAATAATGTAGTGGGACTTCCGGTGGCAAGAATTTACCAGGAGCTGAAAAAACTGACAAAAGAAGACAGTGCTGTATTGCAAGTGCAGCAGACCGAAGATCTTATGCCGGATGTCAAATGGTATGATAAAGCAGTATTTTATCATATTTATCCGTTGGGATTATGTGGATGTGCACATGAAAATACCGGTGTGCCAGAAGAGCATTTCGACAAACTGAATGAGTGGGCAGCCCATGCAGGAAATATCGGATGTACGGCAATTTATATCGGACCGTTGTTTGAATCGGTCGGACACGGATATGAAACTACCGATTATAAGATGGTTGACCGGAGACTCGGTACAAACGATGACTTTAAGAAATTTGTGGAGAATTGTCATAACAATGGAATAAAAGTTGTTGTGGATGGTGTATTTAACCATACCGGAAGAGAGTTTTTTGCATTTAAGGATTTGAAGGAAAACAGGGAGAACTCTGGATACAAGGACTGGTACTGTAATGTAAACTTCGGAGGAAATAACGAATATAATGACGGCTTTTCCTATGAAAACTGGGGCGGCTACAATCTTCTGGCAAAACTGAATGTATGGAATCCGGAAGTGAAGAATTATTTATTTGACGTGGTACGTTTCTGGATTTCAGAATTTGATATCGACGGAATCCGTCTGGATGCGGCGGATGTGCTGGATATGGGATTTATGAGTGAATTAAGACAGGTAACCATGCAGGCAAAGGATGATTTCTGGCTGATGGGCGAAGTTATTCACGGAGATTACAGCAGATGGGCAAATAGTGACAGACTTAATTCTGTAACAAATTATGAACTGCATAAAGGCCTGTATTCCGGACATAATGATCATAATTATTTTGAGATTGCACACACGATTAACCGTTTAAACCAGCTTGCCCAGGGAATAAAATTATATACTTTTACGGATAATCATGATGTGGCAAGAATTCATTCAAAATTAAACAACAAAGAGCATATTTATGATGTAACCATGCTGTTATACACAGTGCCGGGTATTCCGTCCATCTATTACGGATCCGAATTTGCAATCGATGGAAACAAGGAGAATGGTTCGGACTGGAATCTGAGACCTTGTCTGGAACTGGATGATTTTGATGAGGACACGGAATTATTAAACCTGATCCGCCGGCTTGGAATACTAAAGAAAGAATACAGGGAACTCACGGAAGGTGCATATGAACAGATGATGCTGACAAACAGACAATTTGCTTTTGCCAGAAAATGTCAGGACAGTGCTGTGATTACTGCACTGAATAATGATGAACAGCCGGCATTCTTTGAATTGCCTCTTATGTATTCAAATGCATCGGTACAGATACTTGCCGGACCGGAAGAAGGTGCACAGGTAAAGGTACAGGATGGAAAGATAAAGATTCAGCTGCCGGCAGATCGTGGCGTTATTTTGCATGTAAAATCATAAGAGGAAGAAAAAATGGAACATCAGTTTGAATTGCACCGGATCGGCTATAATTTTGTTCATGAAAACGGTGTAAATATCGACAGAAAAAACGGAACGGATGATTACCTTCTTCTGTATCTGAAGTCAAACGTGACAATTCTTACGGAAGAAGGAGAAATCACAACGGCTGAGCCGTCGTTTATTTTATATGAAAAAGGGTTCCATCAGAAATATTATGACAGGGAAGGACCGTTTATAAATGACTGGATGCATTTTGACCGGGAGGATGCAAAAGAGTTTTTTCAGTCCATCGATATTCCGGTAAATAAATTAATGGTTCTGCAGGGGGCAAAAGACATTTCTGCCATGATTCAGGATATCCGGGTAGAATCAAAACAGCAGGGAAAATATCACAAAGAAGTATTAAATGCCAAGATAAGCGGTATGTTTTATAAATTCAGTGATATTTATCATGCGGAAATTAAATGCTCGGATAAACTGAACCGCTATCGGCATGATTTTAATGAAATCCGAAACAGAATCTATGCATTCCAGCCAGATAATCTGATCAGCAATGTAAATGAGATTTCAGCGGGACTGAATTTAAGTACTTCGTATTTCCAGCATATTTACAAACAGCTTTTTGGAGTATCCGTCATGAGTGATATTATCCGCAGCAGAATAGAATATGCCTGTTATCTCCTGTCAAATAATGCGGATTCCATTTCTGAAATTGCATTTCGGTGCGGGTATGAGAATAAAGAACATTTTACAAGACAGTTTAAGGAAATTACGGGATTTACACCAAGACAGTACCGGGAAAAGATATAGAAGCAGAATTTGGAAATATGTCTTGATTTTTATAGGGGATTTTGTATAATTAAGATGTATTTTGTAAATCAATGGACGTTAAGCAATAAAAATGGATTTATTCCAGATGGGAGAATTAATGGTTAGACTAATTGCAAGTGATTTAGATGGAACGCTGCTTCAGAATGGTACGAAAGAGATTTCAAAGGAAGCAGTTTATTATATAAAGAAGCTCTATGAATATGGTGTGGTGTTTGCGGCTGCCAGCGGCAGACAATATCCAAATATCCGGAGACTTTTTTCAGAGGTGGAAAATGAGATTGCATATATCTGCGAGAATGGTGCATTGGTAAAATATCAGGGAAAAACACTGTCAAAGACTTATATGGATCGGAAGACAGGCCTTGAGATTATGGAGGATATCCAGAAAAGAGACGGATGCGAGGTACTTCTCTCGGGCGAAGAAACATCCTATCTTGTACCGAAATCACGGGAGTATCTGGATCATATTAAGAATTTTGTAGGAAATAATGTGACTCTGGTGAAAGATTTTTCAGAAGTGGAAGAAGAATTTTTAAAGATCTCCGTATATGAGAAACGTGGGATCGAGTATTCCTCGAATTATTTCCATGATAAATGGGGCGGCTCTGTAAAAGATACCGTGTCCGGTGCCTGCTGGATGGATTTTGTTGCTCTGGGAGTGGATAAGGGAAGTGCTTTGCAAAAAATACAGAATGAATTAAACACGACAAAGGACGATACCATGTGTTTTGGTGACAGCTATAATGATTTGGATATGTTCAAAAATTCGCAGTACAGTTATGCGATGACGAGTGCAAATTCTGAGATACGTGCAAAGGCAAAATATGTCACAACTACGGTAGAAAGTATCTTATATGATGTATATCAGGTATTAAGCAGATAAGGAATGGTGCAGATAATGGAATATGATGAAATAGTACTGGAAACTTTTTTAAAGAATCAGGGAAAATTATTTGATGAAAATGTTGCAGAGACCCTGGAAGAAGCAAAGGAATTTCTGGAGGACTGTATGGCACTTGTTTTCCCGAATATAAAGGAAGTGCGTAAATATTGGGAAGAAGAAGGCATGGATGTTGAGGAACTTTCAGATGAGGAACTGAAGGAAGAACTGGAAGTGTTTGAGATTCCGGACGGAAGATATCTTGTCGTGGAAGCGTAAGAATAAAAGAAACGGAGGCAATATGAAGAGGAAACAGGTAATGATACTGTTTATGACCGCACTTTTGCTTACGGGATGCGGAAAGGACATTAAACTGACTACGGGTCTGGCTAAGAATGAGATATTTAAGATACAGGGAGAAACTGAGGAACTTGCAGAGGTGACACTGGTTTTGGTAAATGAAAAGAACAGCTATGAAAATTCGCTCGGACAGGATATATGGAACCGCACGTTTGATGGAATCAGCCTGGAAAATGAGATAAAGGAAAAAGTGAAAAAACAGCTGATAGAATTATTTGTCATTCACCAGATGGCAAAAAAAGATGGTATGACATTGTCCGATGGGGACAAAGAACAGATCGGACAGGCAGCAGATACTTATTTTGCGGAAATTCCGGACGAAGAACGGCAAAAACTGGGAATTACCAGGGATATCGTATATCATTTTTATGAAAAACTGTACCTTACCGATTTGTACTATGAGAAGAAGACAAAAGATGAGGGAAAGGAGATAAGCGATGAAGATGCCAGAGTAATAAAGGTAATGTATATCTATTTTAAAACGGGTGAAAAAGATATTTATGGAAATGTCAGTCCATATGAGGAATCCAAGGTCGCTGCGATTAAGGACAAAGCACTTGATATTCTGGATAAAGTAAACCAGGGAGGTGATTTCCAGTCACTTGCAGCGGAATATTCTGATTCTTCCCAATATCAGAGTGTGTTTGGAAGGGGAACGATGCAGGAGAGCTTTGAAGAAGCGGCATTTTCGCTTACCAGTGGTCAGAGTTCCGGACTGGTGGAAGCTGAGGATGGTTACTATATTATAAAATGTGTAAATGATTATCTGGAAAAGGAAACAGAAGAAAATAAAGAATCCATGAGAAAAAAGCATAAGGCGGAAGCCTTTCTGGAAATTTACCGTCCGTTTCTGGAGAACCAGGATGTTGAATTCAACAATAAAGTATGGGATAAGATTTCGATGGAGGAATATCAGGATTGCAGCACAGATAGTTTATATGAGGTATATTATGCCTGTAAAATATGAAAAAATGTAAAGGAACAGTAGATATAATGAAAAAAGTGGATATTATAGTTCCCTGTTATAATGAGGAAGAGATGATCGACCTGTTTTACCAGGAAACATCAAAAATCACATCCGGGATAGACGGATATGAATTCCGGTTTATTTTTGTGGATGATGGCAGCCGCGATAAAACATATGAAAAGTTGTTTGCATTGGCAGAAAAACATACGGATGTAAAGTTTTTATCGTTTTCAAAAAATTTCGGAAAAGAGGCTGCCATGTATGCTGGTCTTGTGTATACGGAAGGGGATTATGTCATTATTATGGATGCGGATCTGCAGCATCCGCCGGCATTGATTCCGGAAATGTTAAAACAGGTGGAACAGGGATATGACTGCTGTGCAGCGAGAAGAACATCAAGAACCGGGGAGTCAAAGATCCGGAGTATGTTTTCACGGATGTTTTACCGGCTGAGCAATCGTTTTACGGACGTTGATCTGGTGCAGGGGGCGGTGGATTTTCGTGTGATGAGCCGTCAGATGGTGGATTCCGTACTGGAATTATCAGAGAGACAGAGATTTTCAAAGGGAATATTTGCATGGGTAGGATTTAAGACAAAATGGATTCCTTATGAGAATGTGGAGCGTATCATCGGAACTTCAAAATGGAGCTTCTGGGGATTGTTTAAATATGCCGTCGATGGAATTACGGCTTTCTCTGTAACACCGTTAAGAACGGTTACATTTCTTGGCAGCATTATTTCCGGAATTTCATTTATTTATATTGTGGTCACATTGATTCAGACCCTTCTGTTTGGAATCGATGTGCCGGGATATGTCACGACATTGAGTGCGGTATTATTCCTCGGGGGAATTATCGAGCTGTCGGTAGGAATTCTGGGAGAATACGTGGCACATATTTATATTGAGATTAAGCACCGGCCGATTTTTATCTTAAAAAATACAAACATAGATCTTACGGCTGCTTTGGCGGAGAAAAAGAAAGATGAATAAGATAAAAGAGATTTTCGGTAAAAGCAGGGAAACGATCATGTATCTGATATTCGGCATATTAACTACACTGGTCGATTACATTGCGGCCATGTGCTGCTTTGGCCTGCTGGATCTGGGAGAACTCACGTCGAATAATATTGCATGGGTGGTTTCGGTGCTTTTTGCATTTATTACGAATAAATTATTTGTATTTGATTCAAAATCGTTTGAGTGGCGGGTGCTGCTGAAAGAACTGGTATCATTCGTATCTGCAAGGGTAATTACATTACTGATGGCTGATTTTATCATATGGTCGGCTGCAATGCTCGGAATTGGATTTTTGTTTGCAAAAATCGTCAGTTCTGTAGTCGTAGTGGTAGTGAATTATATTTTTAGCAAGCTTATTATTTTTAAAAAAATAAATCAGGAGGAAGTATAAACAATGAGCAGCACAAAGAAAGCATCATGGCCGAAAAGAAATTTCGTATATCTGCTGGGATTTCTGGTGCCTTTTCTTATTTTGGGAATGATTTTTGCGAAAAATCAGATTGTACCGTTTGGTGATAATATTTATCTCAGAAGTGATATGTATCACCAGTATGCCCCATTTTATAAGGAACTGTATGAAAAACTGGTAAATGGAGGAAGTCTTACCTTTTCCTGGGAAATTGGAATGGGAGTTAATTTCTCTGCAATTTATTCTTATTATCTTGCAAGTCCGGTAAATCTTCTGTTAGGCTTTGTTCCGGAAGGCTCGATCTTAATTGTAATGGATCTTCTGATTCTTACAAAGACAGCACTGGCAGGATTTGCATGTACATATTATTTATCAAAACATTTTAATACAAAGAGCTTATCCACTGCAGCATTTGCAATATTCTATGCACTGTCATCTTATATGGCAGCATTTTCATGGAATCTGATGTGGCTGGACTGCATGGTTATGCTCCCGTTTATTGTACTGGGAATTGAAACCCTTGTAAAAGAAAAAAAGTATAAGATGTATACCATCGCTCTTGGCATTGCGATTTTTTCAAATTATTATATTGCAATTATGATTTGTATTTTTGCAGTCTTGTATTTTTTGGTTATGCTGATTGTAAATGCCACAGAGGAAAAACATTATTATATGGATCGGATTATCCGCTTTGCAATCTTTTCGTTGATTGCAGGCGGAATCGGAGCAGTAATGATTCTCCCGGAACTCTGCGCCCTAGGTTATACAGCATCCGGCGAATTCAGTTTCCCGGAAACATGGATCAATTATTTTTCTATTCTTGATATGCTGAAGCGATCCCTGATTGAGACTCCGGTTGCTATTTTTGAAGCACATGATCCGAATGTTTACTGTACGGTTGCTGTATTTTTATTGTTCCCAATGTATTGTCTGTGTGACAATGTCAATAAGAAAGAAAAGATGGGAAAAATAGCATTGATAGCAATTCTTCTTATCAGTTTTAATACGAATATTCCGAATTACATCTGGCATGGTTTTCATTTCCCGAATAGTCTGCCGGCAAGAGAATCTTTTATTTATATTTTTCTCATGATAACAATGATTTATGAGGCATATATCAATACAAAGACATTCAGCAAAAAACAGCTCTGGGGATGCTTTGCAGGCGGCTGCGGAGTGGTGCTTCTGTTAGAAGAACTTTATCAGGATGATTTAAGCTTTAATAATGTCTATGTGACATTGGTTCTGATTCTGTTCTATATGGTTCTGATTATCATGGATTATAATAAAATACTGTATAAACAGATTAGTGCATATCTTCTGATTGTTATCTGTGCGGCGGAAGCATTTATCAATTCGAGTGAGGAAAGTTCTTACAAACCAACCACATATTCTGCATATCTGGAAGATAACCAGGCGATTGAGGAAATGGTTGAAAAAGTGGAGAGCGAAGATACCGGATTCTTCCGCATTGAAAAATTAAACCGGAAGACAAAGAATGATGCGGCATGGAACGGCTATAAGGGAGTATCTATTTTCTCATCCATGGCAAATGCGGGATTTACAAAATATCTTGGAGCACTCGGATTTGAACAGTCAACAAATGCATATTCTTATTATGGATTTACTCCGTTTACCTCGGCACTGCTGGACGTAAAATATGTAATTTCTGATAAGATGCTTGAGGATATGGAGAGATATACCCTGGCGGACTATAAAGAAGATCAGAATAAATACTTATATCGGGTAAATTATTGTCTTCCACTGGGATTTATGCTGCCGGAAGGATTTGAAGATAATTTATCGCTGGATGGAAACAATCCATTCTCCATACAGAACCAGTTTGCAGAACTTGCGACCGGTATTACGGATATGTTTACCTATTTGTCTGCATCTACTTCTGGAAAAACCGTTACGATTGATGTGGATGAAGAATCGGATGTTTATGTTTATGTTACAACTTATGTAGACAGCATCAGTTACAGTGCATATAATGATGAGAATGGATTTGTCGGTTCTGACAGCTTCAGCGGACTGGAGCACCGTCAGATAGTACATCTGGGTAAAATGCCGGCAGGAACAAGTATTACAGTCAATACGTCGGACAATGATGCTTCTACCCTGCAGCTCTATGCGTATAATTTTCATCAGGACAGATTTGAGGAAATCTATCAGAAACTGGAAGCACAGTCACTCGATGTTGAAAAATATGACGATAATTCCGTGACAGCAGATATCGATGCAGAACAGGATGGATTATTGTATACATCCATTATCTATGATAAGGGCTGGCATGTGTATATCGATGGAAAAGAAACCGAATATACATCCATTGGCGATGCACTGATGGCTGTTCCGGTAACTGCCGGAAAGCATACAATAGAAATGCAATACTATCCGGAAGGAAAGAAAGCCGGCCGTATTCTGACCATAGCAAGTATCCTGATTCTTGCAGGCATTATCCTGTTTGAGAAAAAGAAGAAGGGAAAAGCAGGAGAAGAGGAGAACGAAAATGCGGAGGAAGTTCTGACAGAAAAATATGAACTGACAGAAGGAAATTCAGAAGAAAGGGGAGAAATAAATCCGGAAGCAGAAACAGTTCCGGAAACCGGGAAAGAAGAAAATGCAGCGGAATCTGCGATGGAAAGTCCGGAAGAGAATCCGGAAGATGAAATCGTAGATGAAATAGCCAGAGCGGTTGTAAAAGAAAATCTGGAAAAGTAAATTAATTCCTTCCATATCCTTGACTATTTGGTTCAGGTATGATATTATACTTGAGCAATAATTGCGGATATGGCGGAACTGGCAGACGCGCCAGACTTAGGATCTGGTGGGCAACCGTGCAGGTTCGATTCCTGTTATCCGCATGAGAGTCTCTGGTTAATCCAGGGACTTTTATGTTTGTCACAGAAAAATTAAAAGCAAGATATGAATTTTTAAATCAGTTTTCGAGGGAAATGAATTATGAACATTATTAATACAAGTGAGCTGTCTTCCAACCAGTTTTATGATGCGAAGACCTTGATTGAACTTTGCCGTCTGACGGATAATACAAAGGGAATTTGTTTTTTGGAAAATAATGTCAATGCCATTGAAAATTTTCCGGCATTTTTTCTGATGTATCAGGGAAATACACTGGTCAGTTTTTTGAGTGTATTTGTTCCAAATGAGGAAGAATGTGAAATATATGCAAATACATTGCCAAGATACCGGCAGGAGGGATATTTCAGAAAATTATATGAAATGGCACAGGAACAGATTAAGAATTATGGCATAAGTAAGATTTATTTTGTCAATGAGCCAAATTGCCTGGCTGGAAGTGAGGCACTGGGCAGACTGGGAGCAAAGCTGGAAACGTCGGAATATCTCATGTCCTACAATATGAGGATTGAGCCAAAAGTACAGAACATACTGGATATGGAGATTTCGGAAACAGAGGACGGAGAATGGATCGAAACATTCCGTGACGGAGAGAAAATCGGAAGTGTGCATGTGGCCATCGATCATAATGTAGCAACGATTTATAATCTGGAAATAGAGAGCCGTTACCGGGGAAGAAGATTTGGCGTGGAAACATTGAATCTTACGGTAAAGCATTTAAGGGAAATTAACTGCTGTAAAATTATTCTTCATGTAAGCGGGTCGAACCGGGTTGCATACAGAATGTATTCCCATCATGGATTTGTGCATGTGGAGCAGGTGGATTACTGGTTAAAGAGAGTATAAAAAAATAAGCCGTGTTACGGCTTATTTTTATGTAGAGATGAATTTAATCTGTAGCAAGATTCTTGAATTTGGAAGTAAGGGCAGTGTCCTGGGCTGACCAGTAACGGAAGTAAATCTTTCCGAGAATCTGCTCTTTGCTTACATAGACCTCACTTTCCGAACAACGGCCGGTCAGATACAGCTCATCGTACCAGTATCTTGCATCCTGTGAATTATTACGGTTGTCACCAAAAACAAGATATCTTCCTTCCGGTACATTAAAGGTGTAACCATCATTTTTCCAGGTCCATTCTCCGTTAATATAATCTTCATCCAGGGTTTCGACGAATTCTTCGCCTTTATAAATGGAAACTTCGCCATTAGAAACAACAACGGTTTCACCCGGAAGACCGATGATACGTTTTACATAATCGGTATTTTCTTCAAACTGGCATTTGAAAACGATGATATCGCCACGTTCCGGTTCGTGGAAAAGATAGGTCAGTCTGGAACCTAAAATCCTGTCACCCGGTAAGATGGTGCGTTCCATGGAACCCGTAGGTACGGTTGCATTGATAATGATAAATTCTACAATAATTGCGGCAATGACGGCTGCTGCAATAATCATCTTAATCCAGCTGATAATTTCGGCTTTTAAATCAAATGGCTCTTTTTCCTTTGCCGGTTTTCGTTCGTTATTGTCAAAATCTTTGACTGTAATTTTGTCATCAATGTCATAATCAATAATCTCGACATTATCATCAAAAGATTTTTCCTGCTGTTCCGGGGCTGCGGAATTTTCTTTCGGTGTATCATTTACATTGGAATCTAATTTTTCTTCACTCATACTGATATTCCCTTTTCTTTACATTTTTTGGATATCCATAAAGACAATCCTAGCGATTATTATATCATACAATAAAAGATAATTAAAGAAGAAAAAGATAAAAAATATGGAAAATTTATATGTTTTGTGGTAGGATGTAAAAGTAAATCAGGAAGGAGAGGAAAATGCGAGGAAAGACAATTAAAATTACACTGGTTATTGTGATTTGTATCATAGCAGTGATTACTGCAGCTGTGCTTGTTCCGAAAGCAACAAAAGAAGAACAGCGGACGGCAGAAAACATGGCACAGGAAGAAACAACGGCACAGGCGGAAACAACGGCACAGGCGGAAACAACGGCACAGGAAGAAACGAAGCTGGAGACAGAACCGGAAGAAGTGACGAAACTGACAGATCCCAAGACAGAAGAAGTGACGGAACCGGAAACGCAGATGCAGACAGCTGCGGAAACACGGGCGGACTCAGAAACAACGGAAGAAGTGACCGTGCCGGAAATAAAGAAGCAGAATGGAAGCAGTGTGGTCAGTCTGTCCTTTGTCGGGGATATATATCTGAGTCCCATGATGGAACAGAACTACCGGCAGAGTGGAATATCCGGGGTGATTTCGCCGAAAATCCAGTCGATTTTCCAGAGTGTTGATATTGCCGTGGGCGATCATGAATATGTATGCGGTGATCTGGATGAAAACCAGAAGGTGGATTACCAGCAGTATACCTTTCTGTGTCCGACGGCACGGGAAGAGATGATTTTAAAAGATTTTTCATTTGAGGTTATGACACTGGCCAATAACCACATGATGGACTATGGCTGGGAAGGACTGCGTTCTACCATGGCGGAAGTAAAACGTCAGGGAATTGCGGTTATCGGTGGCGGAAACAATCTGGACGAGGCATTGAAGCCGTATACGGCACAGGTAAATGGAAAGAAGATCGCGATTCTGTCGGCAACAAGGGTAGTGCCGCAGCTGGACTGGTATGCTGGTGATACACCGGGACTTATGACAACCTATGAGCAGACCGATCGCTATGAACTGTTAAAACAGGAGATTACAAGATTAAAGACACAGGAAAATTATGATATCGTGATCATGTATGTCCACTGGGGAAATGACAGTGATAAAACCATTCTGAACAGCCAGAGGACACTCGGACATGGTTATATTGATGCCGGTGCGGACATGGTAATCGGAAATCATACCCATGTATTGCAGGGAATGGAATTTTATCAGGGAAAAATGATTGTATACGGACTGAGTAATTTCCTGTTTGGAAGTTATCACAGTGATACCATGGTACTGACACTGGAGATAGACCGTGAAAATGCAATTACGGCAAAAGTTCTGCCATGCACAAGCGAAGGATTCTACACACAGGAATTATCCGGGGAAGCAGCGGAAAAGATCTGGAATTACATAGAGAGTATGTCAGATAATGTTACCTTCGACGGGGAAGGAACAATATTACAGAAGAATAATTAGCAGAAAAGAGGAAAAAATCATGGATAGTTTTATCTTCAGCCTGAATGCAACCATCCCCATATTTATTGTAATTGTCATCGGATATGTGCTAAAACAGATCGGCATGTTAAATGACGAATTTTTGAGCATTACGAATAAATTTAATTTCAGGGTAACATTGCCGGCACTTTTGTTTTTGGATCTGGCAAAAACCGACTTTGCCCATTCCTTTAATGGGAAATATGTACTGTTCTGCTTTTTTGCAACACTTTGCAGTATTGTCCTGATTTGGGGACTGGCGAAAGTGTTTCTGAAAGATAAGAGTCTTATCGGGGAATTTGTACAGGCTTCCTACCGGAGCAGTGCGGCAGTGCTTGGCATTGCATTCGTCGTAAATATTTGTGGGGATTCCGGCATGGCTCCGCTTATGATCGTGGGGGCTGTTCCATTATACAATATTTTTGCGGTACTGATTCTTACATTTGAAGGAAATCATCAGAAAGAGGGAAAGGGAAAACTGAAAAAAGCATTGATCGGTATTCTGACGAATCCGATTCTGGATGCCATAGCACTGGGCTTTCTATATTCCATCTTAAAACTTCCGATGCCTCAGATTCTGAATTCTTCTCTTGATAATCTCGGACGGATGGCAACTCCTCTGGCACTGATCTGTATCGGCGGAGGATTTGAGGGAAGAAAAGCCATCAAGATGATAAAAGAAACACTGGCGGCATCCATAATTAAACTGGTCATCCAGCCGTTACTGTTTCTGCCGGTTGCCGTCTGGCTTGGTTTTCGCGGGGATCTGCTTGTTGCAACCATTATCATGACAGGTTCGCCGACAACACCGAGCAGTTATATTATGGCGAAGAACATGGGGCATGAAGGTGTGCTGACATCAAGCTGCGTGGTTCTGACAACTATGCTGTCGGCAATAACCATTACCGCACAGGTATTTATCGTTAAATATTTTGGACTGATATAGAGAAGAAAAGGAGATCAAAATGAGTGAAGTGAAGAAGAGAAGTGAAATGGATCCAGCATATATGTGGGCGATGACGGATCTGTATCCGGACGATGAAGCATGGGAGAAGGAGCTTGGCGTGCTTGAGGGCAGAATACCGGAGTACAGGGATTATGAAGGAAAACTGGGTGAGAGTGCGGAAAAATTAGGGTCGTTTTTTAAATTCAGCGATGAAATCGGAAAGATGAGTGCAAGGGTCTATGTGTATGCAAACCAGATGCTTCATCAGGATATGGCGGAGGCAAAATATCAGGATTATGCGGCGAAAGCCCAGAGCATATGCGTTAAGATATCGGCAGCCCAGGCATTTTTTGTGCCGGAGCTGTTAGAGATACCGGAGGAGAAGCTGGATTCTTTTATTAAAGAAGATAAAGACTTGCAATTATACGAGAGATGTATCCGGAAGTTACTTGAGAAAAAAGAACATAGTCTGTCTGACAAAGAAGAAAAGATTCTAGCACAGACGGGAGAAATGGCAACTGCAGCAAGCGATATTTACCAGATGTTCCTGAATGCGGATGCTTCTTTTGGAACGATCCAGAATGAAGAGGGGGAAGAGGCTGAGGTAACAAATGGCAATTATATTTCCTTTATGCAGAGTCATAACCGGGAAGTAAGAAAGGCTGCGTTTCATGCCGTATACCATACACTGGAAGCATATAAAAACACACTTGGGGCAATGTTCCAGGCGAATGTAAAACAGGAAAAATTCTATGCACAGGTAAGAAATTACCCATCTTCCATGGAGATGCAGTTAATGGAAAATTCCATTCCGGTATCTGTCTATGAGAATCTGATTGCAGCTGTTCATGAAGCCCTGCCGGCAATGTATAAATATGTGGGACTGCGGAAAAAAGTGCTGGGTGTGGAAGAACTGCATATGTATGATGTCTATGCACCGATGACAAAAGATGTGGACAAGAAGATTCCGTATGAACAGGCAAAAGAAATGGTGCTGGAAGGACTTGCACCGATGGGATCGGACTATATATCCCGTCTGAAAGAGGGATTTGAAAACCGATGGATTGATGTTTACGAAAATAAAGGAAAAAGAAGCGGTGCGTATTCCTGGGGTGCATATGGAACACATCCATATGTATTGTTGAATTATCAGGATACTTTTAATGATGTGTTTACCCTTGCGCATGAAATGGGACATTCCCTTCACACTTATTACTCCGAAAAAACGCAGCCGTATATCTATTCCGGCTACAGTATTTTTGTGGCAGAAGTGGCATCAACCTGCAATGAATCACTTCTGATCCGCCATTTATTAAAGAACTGTACGGATAAGCAGGAAAAAATATACTTATTAAATTATTTTATTGACCAGTTTAAGGGAACCATGTTCCGCCAGACCATGTTTGCAGAATTTGAAAAAATCATGCATGAAATGTGCGGACGCGGAGAAACATTAAATGCGGAAAGCATCAGCAGAGTATATTTTGAATTAAACCGGAAATACTTCGGGGAAGAGATGGTATCGGATCCGGAGATTGCTATGGAATGGGCAAGAATTCCGCATTTCTATACGCCGTTTTATGTATATCAGTATGCGACCGGATTTGCGGCAGCCATTGCACTGTCAGGCAGAATTCTGGAACTGGGCGAAGAAGGAGTAAAAGATTATATGAAATTTTTAACCGGAGGTTCATCAAAGGATCCGATCGATCTGCTCCGTATGGCAGGAGTCGATATGAGGGAAAAAGAACCGGTGAAACAGGCTTTATCCATGTTTGAAGAACTGGTGGATGAATTAGAAAAATTACTATAAGGGGCAGGAGTCGATATGGGCTTAACATCATTTGAATTTGGAATATTTATACTTTTCGGGGTTGTTCTTTATTACACGGTTTTCCGTGGACAGCAGTGGAAGCTGCTGCTGGTGCTGAGTTATCTGTACTATGCGGCGGCAGATGTGAAAAATGTTATATTTTTACTGGCAGTAACCATAATTACCTATACGGCAGGATGTATTCTTGACCGGGATATGGAGAAAAAGAAAAGGAAAAGAATTGTTGCGGCAGCACTTTTTCTTGATTTTCTGATTCTTGGAGTGCTGAAATATACAGATTTTCTGATTGATAATATCAACCGGATTTTTCATGGAAATATCAGTATGCTGGAACTTGTGCTTCCGCTCGGACTGTCCTTTTTTACGTTCCAGTCGGCAGGTTATCTGCTGGATGTATACTGGAAAAAGACAAAGGCGGAGAAAAATTTCTTCCGGTATGCATTATTCGTGGCATGGTTTCCGCAGATTATGCAGGGACCAATCGGAAGATTTGAGCGGCTGGCACATCAGTTTGAAGGGACGCACAGATTTCAGATGGAAAATATCGAACGCGGACTGCAGCTGATTTTATATGGTCTGTTCAAAAAGATGATACTGGCGGATAATGCGGCAATGTTCGTAGATCATATCTTTCATCAGTATGAAACCTTTGACGGTTTGGTGCTGGCGGGAGTACTGGCATATTCCATCCAGTTATATGGGGATTTCTCTGGTGGGATAGATGTGGTAAGAGGAGTTTCTTATCTGTTTGGAATCGTTCTGGATGAAAATTTCAGACAGCCGTATTTTGCCGTATCCATTACCGATTTCTGGCACAGATGGCATATTACACTGGGTACCTGGATGAAGGATTATGTGTTTTATCCCATTTCCCTGTCCGGATGGATGGGAAAATTATCCAAAAAGACAAAAAAGATATTTGGAAGAAAGAAAGGACGGACGATTCCCATCTGTATTGCCAATATCCTTGTCTTTTTGCTGGTTGGTGTCTGGCATGGTGCCGCCTGGAAATACATTGCATATGGACTGTACAATGGTATCATTATAGGAGTCAGTGGTCTGCTGACGGAAAGTTACAGGAACTGGAAGGAAAAGCTGCATATTGCACCGGAGAGCAGAGGCTTTCATCTGTTCCAGATTATCAGAACGTTTATTCTGGTTAATATCAGCTGGCTGTTTGATATGGCGGATACGGTGGGACAGGCACTTAGAATGCTTGTCAATTTGGTTACAAAATTTGACTGGAGTCCGCTGTTTGACGGAAGTATCTATGCAGATGTGCCTGGTTATATTACATACCGTTATGTCCAGTTTCTGGCTATTTTTATCGGAAGTGTCGTCGTATTTTTCATAAGTCTGCAAAAAGAAAAAGGGAAAGATGTTGCAGCCTGGCTGATGTCTGTGCCGTTCTGGAAGAGGGCGGCATTATATCTGGGTGTATTATTTATGACCGCTATGCTTGGAATGCCGGTCAATGCAACAGGAGGATTTATTTATGCGCAATTTTAGGAAAATTATAATCAGAGTGGCAGTGGTAGTGCTTATTTTTGCCATAATAAATCAGGGACTGAACTTTATTTTCGTTCCATACAGTTATGTTGCAGTGGATTATCATAATCTGAAGCAGAAAGAATACGATATACTTTATGTGGGGACTTCACACGGAAAATGCGGTATCGATCCGACAGAGGCAGAAGCGGTATCGGGAAAGTCCGGTGTAAATCTCTGCCTGGGCGGGGAATATCCGGCATACACTTACTATATGGTAAAACAGGCCTGCAGCATACATATTCCGGAACAGATTGTATATGAAATAGATGGTGGCTATTGGACAACGGATGAATACATTGGTACGGACAGCTGCAGTATCTTTGGCGAAATGGATTTTTCTGCCGTAAAGGCAGAATTCTTTCTGAAGCATTTCTTCAGTCAGGACTTCCGTGTAACCTTGTTTCCGTGGTATAACTACCGTAAGGAATACCGGATGATTAAGAAAAATATCAGCAATAAGCTGTCCGGAGCGGATAAGAGCTATGACACTTCCGTATTTCAGGATGCTTCCCAGGAATACAGGGAGGATGGTTTTATCTATCGCTATCCGGTTGCCGATGAGGAAAAAGGCTTTACGAATTTTGTGGAATGGAACAGCGGCGAGGTAAGGGAGGAACACCTGGTATATTTTGAGAAACTCGTAAAATTCTGTAAAGAAAAGGACATTGAGCTTACTTTGCTGATTACACCGGTTCCGCAGGAAACGTATGAAGCATATCAGGCATCTTACGATCAGGAACATGCGTATATTGCAGCTCTGGCAGAGAAAGAGGGACTGGAATTTCTCGACTTTAACAAAGAGGATACCGGAGACTTTTCAAAGGCACTGGAATCCTATGTGGATCGCGAAGGACATATGACGGGAGAGGCTGCCGGGGTATTCAGCAGGGAACTTGGAAAAAAATTGAAAGAAAATTAAAAAAAGTAGTTGACAGACGGAATGAAATCGTGTATACTATGCAAGTACTCAACGAGAGGAAATGTTGAGTGCAGAATATGCGCGAGTGGCTCAGTTGGTGGAGCACGACCTTGCCAAGGTCGGGGCCGCGGGTTCGAGTCCCGTCTCGCGCTCTTTTTATGGAAGAAAGCCTTTGGTTCAGGCTTTCTTTTTTGTTTGCAAAAAATTATATTTTATAGAAATTACACTTAAAATTTGCTGTATTTTTTTCTGTATTATGATATAATTACAGAATACAACAAAAAGGAGAGTGAAGAGATGAATAATTTAAAAGTACGAACAAAACTTGGCCTTATGGTTTTTATTACAGCACTCGCTATGATAATCAGCGGCTTTATTGCATTGAACAGCATGAACCAGGTCAAAAAAGATGCATTGACAGAGATGGACGCACAGATTCGCAGTGATTATGATGACCAGATAAAACAGCAGGTCGAATCGGTAATATCTCTGACACAGGAAATTTATGATCAGTGTAAGGCAGGAGCTTATACACTGGAGGAAGCAAAGAAACTGGCAGCGGATGAGATCCGGGAACTCAGATAGGGAGAAGCAGGTTATTTCTGGGTGGATCAGTATGACGGAACGAATGTGGTACTGCTGGGAAACAGTACGGAAGGTACAAATCGTCTGAATGCAAAGGATGGAGAAGGTTCTTTGTTTATCCAGGCGATTATCAAGGCCGGTAAGCAGTCGGACGGCGGATTTACTGATTATGTTTATCCAAAGAAAGGAGAAACAGAAGATTTTCCAAAGCGTGCTTACAGCAAGGCGTTTGCCCCGTTTGAATGGGTAATTGGTACGGGAAATTATACGGATTATATCGATGATGCCATCAATACCATGAATGAGGAATTTTCCGCAAGTGTAAACCAGAAGATGGGAGCATATATTTCTGCGATTGTGGCCGGTCTGGTGCTTATGATTCTGCTTTCTGTTATAATCAGCTTCAATGTGACAAAAGCACTGCGCCGGGTAAGAAATTATACAAAGGTTCTTTCCAGCGGAGATTTTATGACGAAAATGGCAGATAAGGATTTGAAGCGCAAAGATGATTTTGGCGATCTGTCAAGGGCGATGGAGTCCATGCGGGATGAGATGCAGGGACTGATTGGAAATGTAAAAGAAGAAACCACACGCATTACGGATATGCTCAATGAGATTACCATTAATATGGATGAATTAAATAAGGATATCCGTGGAGTTTCGGAAACAACGGAAAGCCTGGCGGCGGGTACACAGGAAACAGCCGCATCTGCGGAAGAAATCGATGCAACGGCACAGGAAATAGAACATACGGCAAAGAATATTGCGGTGCGTGCACAGGATGGTGCCCAAGAGGCAGTACAGATTTACCAGAGAGCACATCAGGCGAAAGAAGCAACAAGGCAGCAGCGGGAAAAAGCAAAACAGATTAGTGCGGAAATCGGAACCAGTCTGAGAAAGGCATTAAAAGATGCAGAGGTAGTGGAAGAGATTTCAGATCTTGCTCAGGCGATTATGAATATTACCAGTCAGACAAATCTTCTGGCACTGAATGCTTCCATTGAAGCAGCAAGAGCCGGAGAGGCAGGAAAAGGATTCGCAGTAGTTGCGGATGAGATCAGAAACCTTGCAGAACAGTCAAAAGATACCGTTGCAAGCATTCAGGGTATCACGCAGGATGTAACGGAAGCTGTGAACCAGCTGGCAGGAGATTCCCATGCACTGCTTGAATTTGTGACAACCGATATTACGAAGAATTTTGATGATTTTGAAGGAATGGCAGATTCCTATAATAACGATGCAAAACAGATTGATGAACTTGTGGCAGATTTCAGTGCAGTATCTGAAGAACTTCTGGCATCCATTACCAATGTTCTGGATGCAATCAGTGAGGTAAGCAGGGCATCAAATGACGGTGCAGAAGCTACAACGGAGATTGCGGACAAGTCGGCAAATGTACTTCGAAAGGCAGATGTTGTAATTGAAGAAGCAAAGAAAGCTGATGCAGAATCCAACCAGATGAGAGATTCGGTAGAGAAATTTATCGTATCATAATATTTGTTGAGAAAAATTATCAATAAATATTTACATATATTACTTCTTGCGGTAAAATAATCAGAGTTTCATGAAGACAAATGAAGAAAGTTACGAAATAGAGGTATATATGACATTAGATAAACTGGAAGTAGGAAAAGATGCTGTCATTCAGGCAGTAAGATGTCAGGAGCCATCATTGCGCAAACATATCCTTGATATGGGGTTAACACCAGGAACTGAGGTGACTCTTGTCAAAATTGCACCAATGGGAGACCCGATTGAAGTAAGGGTTCGCGGATATGAGCTGACATTGCGTAAGGACGATGCAGCTCATATTGATTTAACTGAAATCCATGATGCACACAGATGCGAAAAGGAAAAGAAGCAATATCATTATATAGAACATCCGCGCATGGGGGAAGAAAAAGCTTACCGTACTAAGAAAAACGGAAGAGAGATTCCGGAAGGTGAACCATTAAAATTTGCACTTGCAGGAAATCAGAATTGTGGCAAGACTACTCTGTTTAACCAGCTGACGGGTTCAAACCAGCATGTGGGAAATTTCCCGGGTGTTACGGTTGACAGAAAGGATGGAGTAATCCGTAAACATCCGGAAGCAACTGTTACGGATTTGCCGGGAATATATTCGCTGTCTCCATATACAAGTGAGGAGATTGTTACAAGAGAATTTCTTCTGGACAGCAAGCCGGATGGTATTATTAATATTGTGGATGCAACGAATATTGAACGGAATCTGTATCTTACCATGCAGCTGATCGAACTTGGTATCCCTATGGTACTGGCATTAAATATGATGGATGAAGTGCGGGAAAATGGTGGAACAATACATATTAATACACTGGAAGCCCAGCTGGGAATTCCGGTAGTTCCGATTTCAGCTGCTAAAAATGAAGGAATTGATGAATTGATAGAACATGCAATTCATGTAGCAAGATATCATGAATGTCCTGGAAGGACGGATTTCTGCGAGCCGGATGGCGCTGATGGCGGAGCAGTTCACAGGTGTATTCATGCGATTACCCATCTGATAGAAGACCATGCAGGAAGAGTACATATACCACTTCGTTTTGCGGCAACAAAGCTTGTAGAAGAAGATGAACTGATTAGCACTTCTTTAAAACTGGATCAGAATGAACTGGATACACTGGAACATATTATTTCACAGATGGAAGAAGAAAGCGGAAAAGACAGGGAATCTGCACTCGCGGATATGAGATTTTCTTTTATTGAACGTATATGCGGAGAATCTGTGGTAAAGCCACTGGAAAGCAGGGAGCATATCCGCAGTCAGAAAATAGATCGGGTATTGACGGGAAAATATACGGCAATACCGGCATTCCTGGGGATTATGGCACTGGTGTTCTGGCTGACATTTGGTGTTATCGGAAAGATTCTGTCACAGGGAATGGATGCATTAATTGTATGGTTTACCGGAATCTGTGATAAAGGTCTTGAAAGTTATGGCATTAATCCGGTTGTTCATTCTCTGATAATTGATGGTATTTTTGCCGGAGTAGGAAGTGTATTGAGCTTTCTTCCGGTTATTGTAACACTGTTTTTCTTTTTGTCCATACTGGAAGACAGTGGATATATGGCAAGGGTTGCATTTGTCATGGATAAGCTTGTCCGGAAAATCGGATTGTCCGGACGGAGTTTCGTGCCGATGTTAATTGGATTCGGGTGTTCAGTGCCGGCGATTATGGCAACCAGGACACTGCCATCTGACCGGGACAGAAAGATGACGATACTTTTGACCCCGTTTATGAGCTGTTCGGCAAAACTGCCGATTTATTCTCTGTTTGCAGCAGCCTTTTTTCCACGGTATGCAGCAGGAGTCATGATCCTGCTTTATATAACAGGAATTCTTGTTGGAATCCTGGTAGCATTTGTTTTGAAAAATACGGTATTTCAGGGAGAGCCTGTACCATTTGTAATGGAATTACCGAATTACCGGATGCCAAGTGCAAAAAGTGTCGGCCAGCTGATTTGGGATAAGGCAAAGGATTTTGTTACAAGGGCATTTACGGTTATCTTTGTGGCAACTGTGATCATCTGGTTTTTGCAGACATTCGATACCAGACTGAATGTTGTCAGAGATTCTTCAGAGAGCCTGCTTGCATTGATTGGCAGTGCAATTGCACCTGTATTTGCACCACTGGGCTTTGGAGACTGGAAGATGTCGACAGCATTGATTACCGGATTCACGGCGAAGGAAAGTGTGGTTAGTACACTGACGGTATTGCTTGGAGGTACTACAGCAGCATTGGACAGTGTGTTTAGTGGATTTACGGCATTTGTATTTCTGATATTTTCGCTTTTGTATACACCATGTGTAGCAGCCATTGCGGCAGTGAAACGGGAAATAGGCGGCAGAAATGCACTTATAGTGGTTGTTTTTCAATGCGGCATTGCATGGCTTGTAGCATTTCTGGTACATTTTGTGGGAACGATGCTGGGGTTTGTTTAAATCGGAGGAAAAAAAGATGAATCTGCTGAGTATTATTCTGATAATTTTAATTGGTATCTGGTTTTTAGTTTCTGTAATTATGATAATGAAGAAAGGAAACAGCTGTGGGAACTGCAATATCTGCCGAGAGCAGGATTGCTCTGCCTGCTGCAGCCAGGAGAAAAAAGCATATGGAAAAAAGAAGAAAGAAATATAAGATTATTTTAGCTTTGGGAAGCATCATCTGTTTTTTGCTCGTTCCATTTATCATGATAAAGACGGAAGTGAAAGCAGATCCATCCTTTGGCATGGTACAGTTCTTTTCGCTGATATTCTGGCCGATGGCAGGTCTGACACTCTCAGTATTTTGTGCCATGAAAGTACCGGAATGGAGAATAATACTTCTGGCAATGACGGCTGTCTGGATTCTGATTCTGAATCTGATACTTCCGCAGCTGCCATTTTTCCTGTCCTTTCTATGCATTATATTTGAAGGGGCAGGCTATGGAATGATTCATTTCTGGAGCAAAATATAGTGTTTATATAGTTTGTTTTCTGTTAGGCTTAAGATATATACGTATTGTTTTTTTTGAATATTTTATTAAAAATGTAAAAAAATGAAGCGAATGCAACACATTGTATAAGTATGTTGCATTCGCTTCATTTATATTATCGGAACAAAGTACAATTACTTTGGTGCATTTTAAAAATATTTTATTGTCATAATTCAACGCATAGAAATACTTCATCTTTATCATCTTGTGCAATTCCGAGATAGCGCTTTGTAACCTGAAAAGAAGAATGATTAAAGATATTCATAAGCACAGCCTGCGCAGTTCCACATTCCCATGCATAATAACCAAATGTTTTTCGGAGTGAATGACAGCTTATGTGCTCAGGAAGATTACTTTCTGTAGCAGCAGTCTTTATAATGCGGAATGCCTGACTGCGGCTCAGAGGTTTGTTTGTTCCTTTGCGGCTTTGAAATAAATAGCTCTTTTCAGATAGAGGGTAACGATGGCGTTTTTGTTCGGAACGTAAATAGTTTTCAAGTGTTCTGCGTAATTGTTTATTTATAATTATCTGATTTTGTTTTTTTGTTTTCTGCTCCTGAATTTCTAAATGTTTTTTGAAACGTTTCTTTTTAAAATCATATACATTTCCTCAGGTAAGACCGAGTATATCATTTATTCTTAATGCAGTATTTAACCCTGTGATAATCAGAGTGTAGTTTCTGCTGTTACAGTTGCGATAACGATAATAATCTTTGAAATATTCTAAGGACTGTCGGTTTCTGATTGGCTGTGTTACATTCATATATTTGATTTCCTTGAGAAAGCAATCAATAATGCAATCGATGAAAGTAGTCTTGGAGTGGAACATATCTCTGTAAAATCATCAATAAATGCAGGCGCAGCATCTTTTACTTTTACTTCTGGCAGTGAAGGAAAAGATTCAAAACTGAATCTGAACGATGGATATCTTAAGACATTTACTAACAGTAAAATTGATGGAACAACTGTTACTCAGGGTCTTGGCACAACAAAATATGCCGGAGAAGCAGTTGATACTAAAGAGTTATTCTATGCCAATATCAATGGACAGTCGCTTGTAGTTACACCAGCGGCAGCAGCAGATAATAAGATGAGTACAGTACTATTGCAACCGGACTGCAGACTGCGATTAATACTGCTATTGGTACATATAACACAGGCAGAGATACAGATGATCAGCTGAAGAATGTTACAGTTGAAGTATCAAAGGATGGCCGTCTGGTTGTAAACAGTGAGAGTGGCACAGTATCCTTTTCCGATTTTGGAAGTGGCGAAGCGGTAAAGAAACTGGGACTGGATTCAGCAGGAACAAAAACAGCTGCAAATGGCGGAATGACTCTTCAGATAGGTGCAAATGAAGGTCAGACCGTCAGACCATGAATTTTGGTATTAAAGACATGAGTGCTGCAGCACTGGGCGTTGCCGGAAATAAGGTTGATTTAAGTACACAGGATGGTGCAAAGAAAGCAACAACAACAATTGACGATGCAATTAAGAAAGTATCTGCACAGAGAAGTGAACTGGGTGCTGTCCAGAACAGATTAGAGCATACCATTGCAAATCTTGATACAGCAGCAGAAAATACACAGACAGCAGAATCTGCAATCAGAGATACTGATATGGCTGATACTATGGTTGAGTACAGTAAGAACAATATTCTTGCACAGGCAGGACAGTCAATGCTTGCCCAGGCAAATCAGGCAACACAGGGAGTTCTTTCTTTACTTCAGTAATAGGAAAATGGCAAGTGTAACTTACCGGTAAATAGTTTATAAAAACAAAAGCAACTATAAATCGTAAAATTTATAGTTGCTTTTTTCTTTGCCGTATTTTAAGAAAATCTTTTGTATGCAAAATCTTTGAAATCGACATGACCACCGGTTGTTTTGGAAGCATAGTAGAAAATGCCGATGCGGTACCCCATAAAGTGGTCGAGGGTATAAAGCATCTTTAAGTCAATGCCTGTTTTTACAAAGTCTTTTCCGTTTTCTGAGTAGAAAAATTCAGCGATGTCACGGCTGTCCTCGTAGTCAAAGAAAACACGAAAATAAGCGGTATTGCTGTTCCATGCAAGACGCTCCTGTTCGCCGTCCTTTGTTGTCATGACGAGATATTTCTTTCCGTCCTCCATTTTAATGCCTACAGTTCCGTAATTACTCTGAAGTGCAATCAGTCCGCAGAAATCGCCATCCTTCATGCCATCCAGCTCAGCGGTAACACTTGCCTGGCAGGAAGGGCCTTCCGTTCTCTGTGTCAGTGTATTTCTCGCAAATAAGACATCATCACGCAGGCTTCCAGCAGTCAGTCTTAAATATCCCGGACGTTCGGTAAAGGACCAGAATGCATTGTCCGGATTATGGTTCCACTGCCAGTTATTTGCCAGTTTATTTTCGGTATGATGAAAGTCATCGCTGATTACCATATCAAAGTGTGCGGATTCTTCAAACGGAACTTCCCATTCGTGAGGAACTTTTCCGTCTATGCCGAATACCGGCCAGTTATCTTCCCAGTGAACCGGGAGAATGTATGGAATTCTTCCGACGGCATCGTGATCCTGGAACAGCATGGAGTACCAGTTTCCGTCAGCATCATCAAAGATAGCACCCTGGGCAACACCTTTATTATGATAGCCCATATCATCATCCATCACGATTTTTCTCTCGTAAGGTCCTAAGAGTTCCTTGGAACGGTAGCATACTTCACGTCTGCGTTTGTTTCCATCCGTAGGCCATTCAATGAAAATAAGATAATAATAATCACCGATTTTGTACGCATGGCAGCCTTCACAGCGCAGACTGATATTTTCCTTCGGGGTAGAGAAGAGAAGCTGGTCAATGCCCCCTTCTTTTACACCGGAAGCATCCGGTTTTAATTCCGTAATCCGGACATCGCCGCAGTTATAGAAGATAAAAAGGCGATCACCGTCAAACAGAAGAGAAGGATCGTGATAGATGCCTTCCAGCACATATCTGTCCCATTTGCCGGATTCAATATCATCCGTATAATAGATATAAGTCTGGTTCATTTCATTGCATACAAAGCAGGCATAAAAAAGCCCGTTGTGGTATCTCAGGGAAGTAGCCCACTGGCCGCGTCCGTAAACACCGTTTTTCTCTTTGTTTTCCAGACGGTACATATCATTGTCTTCTACAGAATCAAAGATATAGGACTGGATTTCCCAGTTTACCAGGTCTGTCGATTTCATGATCGGGCATCCCGGCAGTACATGCATGGTAGTGCTTACCATATAAAAATTGTTTCCATGTCTTAATACATCCACATCCGGAATATCTGTCCAGAAGATGGGATTATGTAATGTAATGCTCATAATACTTCCTTTCTTGCATATAATGGTATCATATGATGTTAGGGTCAAAAGATGCCTTACGGATTGTTCCGTACTTCGTACTCACACAATCCTGCCCTATATTCGCATATCGTGAAGCTTGTGCTTCACTTTTATGCGAATATTGGGGCGGGCCCCAAGGTCTTTCACCCACTTATGAGCAAGCTCATGTGGATTTAGACCTTTTGACCCTGGCATCATCATATATAATCATAACATAATGAATAATTGTGTCAATTAGAAAATGAAAAAATGTAGATGGAAAATAAACGGTGTGATATAATAATCTGAAAATCTGAATAGAAAGGAGAATTGTTATGTGGCTTGGAATTCTGATTCCGTTTGTCGGAACGACAATGGGAGCTGCATTTGTATATTTATTAAAGAAAGAAATCAGTATCTTCGTACAGAAAATATTGTCCGGTTTTGCAGCCGGGGTTATGGTGGCGGCATCGGTGTGGTCGCTTCTGATTCCGTCCATGGAGATGTCAGAAAATCTCGGAAGGCTGGCATTTATACCCGCAGCAGCCGGGTTCATGGCAGGTATTTTTTTTCTGCTTTTCCTGGACCATGTGATACCACATCTGCATGTAAGCGAGTCCAAACCGGAAGGGCTGAAGACCTCATTGAAGGAGTCTTCCATGCTGGTACTTGCGGTTACTTTGCATAACATTCCGGAAGGGATGGCAGTCGGGGCAGTGTTTGCCGGAATGGCGGCAGACGATGAAACGATTACACTGATGGGGGCATTGGCACTGGCAATCGGCATTGCAATCCAGAATATCCCGGAAGGTGCGATTATTTCCATGCCGGTGTGCAGTGCCGGAAACAGTAAGAATAAGGCATTTCTGTATGGAATTCTTTCGGGAGTGGTAGAGCCTGTGGGAGCATTGCTTACCATATGGCTGGCGGAATTTATCCTGCCGTTTCTGCCCTATCTTCTTGCATTTGCAGCAGGAGCAATGCTCTATGTAGTGGTGGAAGAACTGATCCCGGAGACTTCCAGGGGAGAACACTCCAATGTCGGAACCATTAGCTTTGCCGTGGGATTTGTACTTATGATGATGCTGGATGTAGCATTAGGATGAAAGGATTTTTATGAAGAAATTAGTTGGTCTGGCAGGTATGCTTGTCCTGGTCTGCCTGTTCCAGGGCTGTGGCAGGAACACGGGCTATGTTCCGGAGAATGCAAAATATGACAAAAGTTTTACCGCCATGGATACTTATATGACTTTTGCGGCATATGGAAAGAACGCAGAGAGTGGTCTGGAAGATGCCCGCAGGCGGGTGCAGGAGATTGAAAATATCTGTTCCGTTACAAGGGAAGGGAGCGAGATATATGGGGTAAATCACAGGACAGAAAATACAGTATCTTTGGGAAAAGAAAGTGCAAAGCTTCTGCGGGAGGCAATGACCATCAGCGAAAGAAGCGGTGGGGCATTCGATGTTACGATGTATCCGGTGCTGCAGCTCTGGGGATTTACAAATGGGGAATACCAGGTTCCGGGAGAAGAAGCTTTGAAAGAGGCACTGGGGAAAACCGGATATCAGAAGATAAATGTGGATGCGGACGGTGTGGAGCTTGAAACTGGAATGGAAATTGATTTTGGCGGAATTGCAAAAGGATATGCCGGTGACGAAGCGGCGGTGGCATTAAAAAATGCCGGGGTTAAAAGTGCGATTTTAAGTCTGGGAGGAAATATACAGACCATCGGGACAAAGCCGGATGGAAGTGACTGGAATGTTGCCATCAAAGATCCTGAACATATCGATCAGTATATGGGAGTCCTTAAAGTGAGTAATCAGGCGGTCGTTACCTCCGGAGGTTATGAGCGCTATTTTGAACAGGATGGGAAAAAATACTGGCATATTCTGGATCCAAAGACCGGTTATCCGGCACAGAGTGGACTGCTCAGTGTTACGGTAACTGGCAGCAGCGGAATGGAATGTGATGCATTGTCAACGGCATTTTTTGTGATGGGGCTGGAGAAAGCCATAAATTATTATCAGAATTATGGGGGAATTGAGGCAGTCTTTCTTACGGACACAAAAGAAGTCTGGGTAACGCAAGGGCTGAAAAAATCCTTTACACTGACCGGGGATTATGAAAAAGATAGCATTCATTATATTGAAAAGAAGTCTTAAGAAAGATACAAGAGCATTCGTTGAAAAAAATTTTCAATTAACGCTCTTGTATTTTTTTTATAGATCTAGTATAGTATAACTAAAGTTAGACAAAACTAACTCACAAGAAGAATATGAATTTTGAAATGATGAAATGGTCAGAAGTAAAGATAATAGTTATAAAACAGAAAAGAAAGAGAGGAAAAGAACTATGAGTCTTACAATTATCGGCGGAAATGAATGCATGGAGAGAAAATATGAGGAGATATGCAGGGGCTACGGACATAAAGTAAAGATTTTTACAAAGGCAAGCGGTATGATTAAAAAGAAAATCGGAAGTCCGGATCTGGTGATCATGTTTACAAATACCGTATCACATAAGATGGTAAATTCTGCATCAAAGGAGGCAAAAAGAAGCGGCATACCTGTGCAGTATTTAAAGAGCAGCAGCGGCTCTGCATTGACTGCCCTGCTGGAATCTTATGATGCCTAGCCGAAAGTACTAAAAATATATGAAATCATGTAAATTAAGGTAGAAAAAAGAAGAATATTGTGATAGAATAACTGAAATCAGACAGAAATTAAGAGATCAAAAAACGAATCAGAAGAAAGGTATGATACGATGAAGGTACTAAAGGTTCTGGACAGTGGAGGTTATACACAACAAATGCCTTTGATTTACACACAGACAGTCCGGGCAGTGATAATCCGTGATGGAAAGATGGTAATGCAGAGAAGTAAGAGTGGTGAGTATAAGATTCCGGGCGGCGGCCTGGAAGGGCAGGAAGACAGGTTGGATGCATTATACAGGGAAGTAATGGAAGAAGCCGGGATGGAGATAGATCATAACTCGGTTCGTGAGATTGGTGAGATGATAGAGTTTCGGGCAGATAAGTTTGATTCTTCCAAAAAATTTGAACGGCATACATATTATTATTTCTGCGATATTACAGACCGGCGTTATCCCCTGCAGCTGACGGAGAGTGAGAAGGAACTCGGTTTTGAGTGTGTATGGGAAACTCTGGAAAATATCTATGAGGTAAATAAGGAGAAATGCAAGTCCCCCTGCAGCATCCGGGATACTTTATTTATCAAGATGATGCTGGACGGACAGATTATTCTTTCAGAAAAATAATGGATGAAACCCCGCGTATGACAGGCTGCGCGGGGCTTTTTGCACTTATCCAGGCTGTTTCGTAAAACTGCAAATAAAAAGGCTTGCAAAACACATAAAAAACGGATAAACTATAGGCAGAACATTACAGGCAGGAGAATTTTTTAGATGAAAATACAGGAAGCGGTAAAAAGCAGGATATTGTTGCTCGATGGTGCGTTTGGAACTTATTTTAAAAGCATGCATTATGATTTTGAAAATGCGGATTATCCGGAGAAAGCTATGTTAGAACATGAGGACTGGATTGTCCGGATACATAAAGAATATATTACGGCAGGTGCTGATATTATAAGGACAAACACCTTTGGCATTAACCATGGGATCTGTCAGAGCCGGGAAGAGATGCGGATATTGATTGAGGCTGCGGTAGCGGCGGCGAAAAAGGCAGTCAGCGAATCTGGCCGGGAAGTGTATGTTGCGGGTTCTATCGGTCCGATAAAATATGCAAGTGAGAAAGAAGAAGAAAATGCTTATGAAGAGTATTGTTATCTGATCGATACCCTTTATGAAAATGGAATTAATATTTTTGTATTTGAGACTCTTTCTGATATTGATATGGCACAGAGACTGGCGGCATATGTACGCAATAATATTCCGGAGGCATTTATTACGGTACAGTTTGTATTTAATAAGATGGGTTATACAAAATATGGCTATAATCTCCAGAGACTTGTGGACAGACTTTCCGAGGATAATAATATAGATGTGTTCGGAATTAACTGCGGAATCGGTGCAGCACATATGTGTGAATTGCTGGAGAAAGTCAGATTCCGGAAAGAATGTAAGATCAGTGTTCTTCCGAATGCAGGATATCAGCAGGATCTTATCGGCAGGGATATGTATTTTCATAATGCGGGTTATTATATGGAATATATGAAGAAAATGCTGGAAATGGGTGTGAATATGATTGGCGGCTGCTGTGGTACGACACCGGAATATACAAAGAAGATGAGAACCTTGCTGGATGAACATCCGCAGGTGCAGGAAAAGAAGATGGCATCACAGGAAGAAAAGGAGCAGAGAATTACGGAAACAAATCCGTTTATGGAAAAATTAAACCGCGGAGAAAAAGTATATGTGGTTGAGCTGGATTCCCCATTCGGAAAGAGTGCGGATAAATTTACGGAAGGAGCGTTTCTGCTGAAGGAAAATCAGGTGGATATGGTTACGATATCGGATTCTCCGATGGCAAAGGCAAGGGCGGATGCGTTTGAGATGGCAATCTATGTGCAGAATAAGACAGGACTTACCATGATGCCGCATATTGCCTGCCGGGACAGAAATGCGATTGCCGTACATGCCGCATTCCTGGGTGCACATATCAATGATATCCGGAATCTGCTCATTATTACGGGAGATCCGGTCGGACGGGAGGACAGGAATGTTATATCACCGGTTTTTGATTTTAATTCCGTGAAAATGATGCAATATCTGAAAAATATGAATGAGGAAATTTTTCAGGATGAGCCGTTTTATTACGGCGGAGCATTGAATTATGCCGGGGCAAATGTGAATGCGATTCTGGCAAAGATGCAGCGAAAGATGGAGGCAGGATGTTCTTATTTCCTGACACAGCCGGTTTATTCAGACGAGGACATACAGAGAGTCCGGTATTTAAAAGAGATGACGGGTGCAAAAATTCTTTGCGGAATTATGCCGCTGGTCAGCCTGAAAAATGCAAAATTCATGCAGAATGAGATGCCGGGTATCCATGTGCCGGATGAAATCGTAAACCGCTATACCGCTGATATGAAGCGGGAGGAAGCAGAAAAAACAGCCGTGGATATCTGTATCGGGATTGGACAGAAGATGCAGGATTTTGCAGACGGCTACTATATCATGACACCATTCCACAGAGTTACCCTGGTCAATAAAATTATTCAGGGGCTTAGAAATACCGATGCGGAAAATGGTCAGGACTGATTGCCAAAAACAGGTGCGTATGATATGATAGAATTGTCAGATGATAATTCATAATTTGAAATGAGGTGTGTGAATGAAATTATTAATAAAATCAGGAAGAGTCCTGGATCCTTCGGACGGAGTGGACGAAGTCAGGGACTTGTTCGTTTCGGACGGAGTGATTGAAAAAAGCGGAAAAAATCTGGATGAAAAGGCGGATGAAGTTATCGATGCCTCAGGATGTTTCGTCATGCCGGGACTGATTGACCTGCATGTGCATTTAAGAGATCCGGGACTGGAATATAAAGAAGACATAGAGAGCGGTTCGAAAGCAGCAGTGCGTGGCGGATACACGACCATCTGCCCGATGCCGAATACGAGACCGGTTACGGATTGTGCAGAGGTAGTGAAGTATGTCCGTGAGAAAGCTGCAAAGGTCGGTCTGTTAAATGTGCTTCCGGTCGGGGCAGTAACAAAGGGACAGGCAGGAACAGAGGTAACAGATATTGCAGCGATGAAGCAGGCAGGCATCTGTGCCATCAGTGAGGACGGAAAGTCCGTCATGAATGCACAGGTATACCGCAAAGCCATGCGCCAGGCAGCGAAACTCGGTGTTCCGGTATTTGCACACTGTGAGGATATTACATTGGTCGAGGGTGGAACCATGAACGCAGGAAAGAAAAGTGCGGACATGGGACAGAAAGGTATCTCAAATTCCGTTGAGGATGTGATTACGGCGAGAGATATTCTTCTGGCAAAGGAGACCGGTGCCAGACTTCATCTGTGTCACTGCTCTACCGCAGACAGTGTGAGAATGGTACGGGAAGCCAAAGATGAAGGACTTAAAGTGACCGCAGAAGTATGCCCACATCACTTTACCCTGTGTGAAGAAGACATTCCGGGAAATGATGCAAATTATAAGATGAATCCGCCGGTAAGGAGCAGGGAAGATCTGGAAGCACTGCGTGCGGGACTTCATGAGGATGTGTTTGATGTGATATCTACCGATCATGCACCGCACAGCGCGGAAGAAAAAGCAGGCGGATTTGAAAAATCCCCATTTGGTATCGTGGGAAGCGAAACCGCTGTGGCACTGACCATCACAGAACTTGTGGATAAGGGCGTGATTACACCGATGCAGATGGCGGCGAAGATGAGCTGGAATCCGGCAAAGATTCTCGGTATCGACAAAGGCAGCTTAAAAGTTGGAAAAACTGCGGATATCACGATTATTGACCCGGAAGCAGAGTACACCATCGATGTGAATCAATTTGCTTCCAAAGGGAAAAATACCCCATTTCATGGATGGAAGGTAAAAGGAAAAGTAATACGCACCATTGTAGCCGGAAAGACGATGTACAATGCAGAAGATGAAAAATAAGAGAAAGGCAGAAAATAATGATTAATAAATTAACAGAAAAGATTAAGAAACTGAATGCACCAGTTGTAGTAGGATTAGATCCGATGCTGAATTATGTACCGGAACATATCCAGAAGAAAGCATTTGACGAATTTGGAGAGACACTGGAAGGTGCGGCAGAAGCGATCTGGCAGTTTAACAAAGAAATTATCGATAAGACTTATGACCTGATTCCGGCAGTAAAACCGCAGATAGCCATGTATGAGCAGTTTGGTATTCCGGGACTTGCAGCATTTAAAAAGACCGTCGATTATGCAAAGTCAAAAGATATTGTTGTCATTGGTGATATTAAGAGAGGTGACATCGGTTCTACATCTGCAGCTTATGCCGTCGGACATGTCGGAAAAGTACAGGTGGGAAGCAAAACCTACGTTCCTTTCGATGAGGACTTTGTGACCGTAAATCCATACCTGGGAACAGATGGTGTAAAACCTTTCGTAGATGTATGCAAAGAAACCGGAAAGGGTATCTTCGTACTGGTAAAAACATCCAATCCGAGCAGTGGGGAATTCCAGGACAGACTGGTGGACGGCAGACCATTATATGAACTGGTCGGCGAGAAAGTGGCAGAATGGGGCGAAAGCCATATGGGAGATTCTTACAGCTACGTTGGTGCAGTTGTAGGTGCTACTTATCCAGAGATGGGTAAGGTATTGAGAAAAATTATGCCAAAGACTTATATTCTTGTTCCTGGATATGGTGCACAGGGTGGAAAGGCAGCAGACCTTGCCCCATACTTCAATGAAGACGGGCTGGGTGCGATTGTAAATTCTTCCAGAGGAATTATTGCTGCATATAAGCAGGAGAAGTATGCGAAGTTCGGAGCAGAGAATTTTGCAGATGCTTCCAGACAGGCAGTCGTAGACATGATTGATGATATTACAGGTGCAGTTGGACTGAAATAAGCACGGAGGAGTGGCAGGATGAAACAGAAAGAAGATGCTGTTGTAATCAGCCAGGAGTGTATTGCTCCCGGTGTTTACAGCATGTGGATAAAGACAGATAAAATCGCAGAGGAAACGGTGGCAGGACAGTTTATTTCCGTATACTGTAAGGAAGGTTCGAGAATCCTTCCACGGCCGATTAGTATCTGCGAGGTAAAAAAAGAAGAAAAATCTTTAAGAATTGTATACCGGATTGCGGGAAAAGGAACAGAGGAATTTTCCACTTATACAGAGGGTACTTCCATATCCATTCTCGGACCGCTTGGAAACGGATTTTTCAAAAGAGAAAAGAGTGCCATGCTGATTGCGGGCGGAATCGGTGTGCCGCCTATGGTAGAACTGGCAAAGGAATTGAAAAAACAGGGAGTAACAGAGATTATCTCAGTTATCGGCTACCGCGACGGCAATTTATTCCTGAAAGAAGAACTGGAAAAGTACAGTCAGGTTTATGTGGCTACGGAAGATGGCAGTGCCGGTGTCAAAGGAAATGTCATGAATGCGATTCAGGAATATGGCCTGAAAGCCGATGTCATCTATTCCTGCGGACCAAAGCCGATGCTTCGTGCAGTAAAGGAATTTGGTCTGTCACATGAGATCGAGACACAGATTTCCCTGGAAGAAAAGATGGCATGTGGAATCGGAGCCTGCCTTGCATGTGTCTGCCAGAGCAAAGAGGTGGATGACCATTCCCAGGTACATAACAAACGTGTCTGCAAGGACGGACCGGTATTTGATGCAAGGGAGGTAGAACTCTAATGAATACAAAAGTGAATCTTGCCGGAGTAGAACTGAAGAATCCGGTCATGGAAGCCTCCGGAACATTCGGTTCCGGTATGGAATACAGTGAATTTGTCGATTTGAACCAGTTGGGTGCCGTGGTAACAAAAGGTGTCGCTAATGTGCCGTGGCCGGGAAATCCGACACCGCGCATTGCAGAAGTATACGGCGGTATGTTAAATGCCATCGGTCTACAGAATCCGGGCATTGATGTATTCTGTAAAAGAGATATCCCGTTCCTGAAGCAGTATGATACAAAGATTATTGTCAATGTCTGTGGAAAGACAACGGAAGATTATATCGAAGTGGTCGAACGGCTGGGAGACGAACCAGTGGATATGCTTGAAATCAATATTTCCTGCCCGAATGTCAAAGAAGGCGGAATCGCTTTCGGACAGGATCCGAAGGCTGTGGAAGCAATCACAAAAGAAGTGAAAAAGCATGCAAAGCAGCCGGTTATCATGAAGCTAAGTCCAAACGTAACCGATATCACAGTGATGGCAAAAGCGGCAGAAGCCGGCGGTGCAGATGTTCTCTCTCTGATTAATACCATTACTGGTATGAAAATCGATATCGAGAGACAGACCTTTGCCATTGCAAACAAGACAGGCGGAATGTCTGGACCTGCAGTAAAACCGGTAGCCGTGCGCATGGTTTATCAGGTGGCAAATGCCGTAAAGATTCCGATTATCGGTATGGGCGGAATCACAACTGCAGAAGATGCGATGGAATTTATTCTTGCAGGTGCAACCGCAGTTTCCATCGGCACTGCAAACTTCAGCAATCCGATGGCGACCGTGGAATGTGTTCGTGGAATTGAGACATATATGAAGCGTCATCAGGTAGAAGATATCAATGATTTGATTGGAATTGTAAAATAGTTAGTTTTTATGGGCAGCATCAGGTTCTTAACCGGGCTGCCCATAATATTTTGCACAGATTTTTAACCAGCCGTTTTTCTTCTTTGGTAAACTTATGATCTTCCAATGTAGCATAACTGATTTTCTGCAGAAATGCCCCTAATTCTTCCAGATCTGCCGTATTGTTTTTTCGTAGATAATGTTCTTTCAGAAAGCCGAGCTGTTCCCTGTGTGAATGACAGGAGGAAAAAGCCGGCTGTTTTTTTCTGATTTTATCACAGGTCAGACTGTAAATCCTGATGAGTTTGCCGGGAGTTGTACAGTAAAAATATCTGAGATACCACAGAACAAGGCTGAATATCAGGGCAGAATCAATGCACAGGAGCAAGCCGGGAAAGGTTGTTTCTACAGAGGAAATGTTGCCGTCCGTCTGTCTGCTGTCGGTCTTCGTATTACGGCTGATGGTTAAAAAGGACGGAGTCTGCTGCCCGAAAAGTCCTGCAAGGGAAGAGAGCAGGGAAGCAGAACTGGATTCCTCCGAGCCGGCTGGTGTAAATTCTGCGATGCGCCAGCCGAAGTTTTCATCATAGTACTCAACCCATGCATGTGCCTGCGAATCGTTGATTTCACAGCGCAGAACACCGGATTCTTCCAGTTCGCGGTAACCTTTATGGTAATCATTTACATCTTTATTACGCAAGACTGTGCCGTCCTGCATTTCGGATGCCCCCAGTGCATAGCCTTCCACATAACGGGCGGGAATACCGAGGGAGCGAAGCATTAATACGGCAGAAGAAGCAAAATGTGCACAGTATCCCTTCTTTGATTTGGTCAGGAAATATGTTACAAAATCTTCTTTGGACGGAGTTTTTCCGGGCATCATGGTATAAGTATATTCTTCAGAAAACAGATTCTGTATTTTTGCAATAATCTCATCTGTAGTTCCGCTGATCTTCTTATCCTTACATAAGTTCTGAATTACTTCTGCGTTGTCCTCCGGGACAGAAAGATAGAACTCATGTTCGTTTTGCTGGAGAATACGATGCGAAACGGTCTGATGGTATGGGTATACCACATAATTGGCATAGGAATCCTCCGCAGTTGTATTTTCCTCGTCGGAATAGTAAGGCACATAGGAATACAATGGAGATGCCCCGACATTGCGGATTCGTATGAGTTCTTTTTCAGAAAAGGGAAGATTATTTTCAAAATCTTTTTTCAGGGAAAATACTTCGCTGATCAGATCGTCATAGGGAACAAAGGTTTTAGAATCCTTAAAATCATCCGTACTTAGCCAGCGGTTGTGATCGTAGGTAATTCCCACATATCCGCGCAGATAAAGTGTATCGGCATTAAATGGGGAGAATTCTGCAATCAGATCGGTCTCATAATCCGGCTGGATAGCATAGATTCCCCCAAGAACACCTCCTGCCATGCCGCCCGCACCGGTATAATTATTAAAGAAGCCGCTCAATCCAAACTGGAGAAGTGTGGCTGTTTTTTCATAGCCGGCAGTTTTAAAGTCCGGCTCCGTGTAATTTTTCTGGTAAAGCGAATCCGGAAAGATCAGGGAAAAAATAAGGACGAAAATACTAATCATTCCCCAGAGTCCGCCGATAAAAACGAGTTTTGTCCGCGGAGTAATTTTATTTTCCAGATTTTCCCTTCCTCGGTGCATCCACCGGAAAGCCAGAAGCAGAAGGTAACCGCAGATAAGAAGCACACTCCAGAAGAATCCTGGCTCCTGATGTACATAAACCGGAATGGCAAAAGCAGGAAACGTGTATACAACGGAAGAAATAACACTTTTTTTCCGGCTGACGGCGGATGCAATGGGGATCAGAAGAAACATACCAATAAATATGGTAAATACTGTAACGGCATTCATGGTATCAGAAACCAGAAGCCGGTATTCCTGCCCGTCCGTCGCTCCGACATAGGCGGAAAGAGCGGTAATGGTTTCATTTAAAATATAGTAAAAGCCTGTATTAATATAATTTCCCAGGGAAGAAACACCTAGAAAATAGATGATAAAATAACAGACGTAGCCCAGAAAACGCCGGAAACTGGAGCGAAGCATATTGATATGCAGAAAAACAGCAGCGAGAAAGAAACAGAAAATGACAACAATAAAATCGCAGCTGATGTCAAAAGCGGACAGAAAACCACACAGACTTCCGGCGATAAGGAAAAGGGAAATTGTCGCATCCGGAAGAACAGAGAAAAATTCAGTTTTCAATTTCGCTGTAAAATGTATTAAATGTTTCATAATTACCATCCTGATTGATTAAAATATCATGTTCCGTAAATGTTTCATGTTCAAAGTAAGCTGTCTCTGGCAGCGGAGTCTGGAGCAGCTCGCAGAAATACTGCTCCAGTATCTCATCCTCCTCGATGGAATAGTTCTGTAAATCTGCCGGAAAGCTGTCCGGCAGACAGAAAACGGGGAAGTATTCCAGGTTAAGACAGTACAGGGCAAGGGAATATGCCCGGTCAAGAATCCGGTTTATCTTCTCAGTATCATTTGCGGACAGCTCAAGGTAAATACGGGGAGAACTGCCGCTTTCCTGCTGATATTGCTTTACCATAAGGACAGAGGTTCTCGCACTGAGTTTCCAGTGAATCCGGTTCAGCGGATCTCCCGGCAGAAACTCACGGATGTGGGAATATTCATCCGAACCGGCAGTCTGGATGCATGACACACAGGCATTTTCGGTAAGCCGTCGTTCCTGGTCTGATAATCCGGCAGGAACGGGAAGAATGGCAGAAGCCGTCGTTATGGAAATGGTTTTCTTAAAATCTGCGATTCCAAAGAAATCAGAAACTGTCATGGAAAGGAGATGCAGAGTCACCGAACCGCAGGCATCCGTTGGAGCAGTGATTGTAAATCTGGAAAATCTGCCGGGAGAACAGATCCGGTTTCTGGTTTTGTCTGAAGTGTTAAGAAAAGTATTTTCAAAAAAGAAAAGGACAGTTACGATCAGCAGTGGAAAAACGGAGGAGTTCCGGATTTCAACCGTAAAATTACAGGGACTGCCGCGGGTTATCTGCTTGTCCGATGCATGGACGGATAATGCCGTATGCTTCAGCATATAGGCGGTCACGCACAGGGATACCGCAGGAATCAGAATCAGACAGATGAGGAGCACAAGCGTAAAATAACTGTGAAAATAGAAGATGGCAAAGAGATCTGCACAGACCAGAAGTAACAGCCGCAGGATGGAAAGTGGATGCAATTTTTCACATACAATCATGGTAACCTCCTGATTTTATTTGGTTGTCGTGGCTGGAAGAGCGACAGAATCAATCACGCGCTCAAGAACCTGTTTCTGTGTCATGCCCTTTGCTTTTGCGGTATGGCTTAAGCGGATCCGGTGTCCGAATACATCAGGGAGAACTGTTATGATATCTTCCGGAATGACATAATCCCGCAGATTCAGAAATGCCATTGCCTTTGCCATGTTTAACAGGGAAAGGGATGCACGCGGGCTGGCACCGGATGTCAGATGGGAATCCGTTCTGGTATGCTCCGTAAGTGTTACGATATAATCATAAATGGAATCCGCCACATGAATATTCTGCACATCCCTGCGGATAGTAATCAGTTCTTCCGCAGTCAGAACCGGTGTAAGTCCGGTTAACTGTTCTCTGGTGCGATCCTTAAGAATAGTAATGGCATCCTGATGGGAAGGATAGCCGAGAGAGGTGCAGATCATGAAGCGATCCAGCTGTGATTCTGGAAGAAGCTGTGTGCCGGAAGAACCGATCGGATTTTCGGTTGCAATGACAATGAACGGGGACGGGACAGGATGCGTGACGCCATCCACGGTAATGCTTCCCTCCTCCATGATTTCAAGAAGTGCGGACTGTGTTTTTGGGGAAGTACGGTTGATTTCATCCGCAAGGAGCAGGTTGGTCATGGCAGCCCCCGGACGATATTCAAACGAATCCGTCTTTGCATTGTACATGGAGAATCCGGTAATATCTGCCGGCAATACATCCGGGGTAAACTGAACCCGTTTGTAGTCAAGTCCCAGAATTTTAGACACAGCGACAGCCAGCGTTGTTTTTCCAACACCTGGAACATCTTCCAGCAGAATGTGACCGCCTGCAAAAACAGCTGCAAAAACTTTCCGGATAATATCTTCTTTTCCTCGCAGCACTTGATTCATGGTATTTTTCAGGAGAAATAACTGATCTTTCATTTTTCATTACCTTTCCATTTTGATATTAATATTTATAGTGTACCATATTACACAGGAAAATTATAGAAAAAAATTGGAATATTTTTCAAAAGCGATTGAGATTTTAAGAAAACTATGTTACTATTAAAAAGTGTAAAACAGGTATTCTGGAAAAGTAAAAACGGGCAAAGGCCTTGAATATAGGAGGTTTCTAAAAATGGAACAGTATAAACAGGAATTTATTGATTTTATGGTGGAAAGCGATGTGCTGAAATTTGGTGATTTCACTTTAAAAAGTGGAAGAAAATCACCGTTTTTTATGAATGCGGGAGCATATGTGACAGGAACCCAGCTGATGCGGCTTGGCGAATATTATGCGAAGGCAATCCATGAAACTTATGGGGATGATTTCGATGTATTGTTTGGACCTGCCTATAAGGGAATTCCAATCAGTGTAGTGACTGCAGTTGCATATGCAAAATTATACGGAAAAGAAGTAAGATACTGCTCAGATCGGAAAGAAGAGAAGGATCACGGTGCCGACAAGGGAGGATTCCTTGGAAGTAAATTAAAAGATGGAGACAGGGTTATCATGATAGAAGATGTAACCACATCCGGAAAATCCATGGAAGAAACTGTTCCAAAGGTAAGAAATGCAGCAGATGTAACGATTATCGGACTGATGGTTTCCTTAAACCGTATGGAAGTGGGACTTGGCGGAAAAGTAAGTGCATTGGATGAGATAAAAGAAAGATACGGATTTGAAACGAGTGCCATCGTATCCATGGCAGATGTTGTGGAACATCTTTACAATAGAGAATGTAACGGAAAAGTTGTTATTGATGATGAATTAAAGAAAGCGATTGATGCATACTATGCACAGTACGGTGTAAAAGCAGAATAATCAGATTCAGGAGGCAGAATTTTGGAAGAAAAGACATATAAATTATTAAAGAGTTCAGGAGCTGCAAATATTGCGATGGGAATTATAGCAGTGGTAACTGGTTTGACAGTTGGAATTATCTCGATTGTAAATGGTGCAAAACTGATAAAAGGAAAAAAATATATTTCATTTTAAGACAAAAGAGGGCTGCTGCAGATGATGTGGCAGCTTTGCTGTTATGAAGTTTTAATATCAGTAATTAGTGGAGGAATGTAATGTTCAAAAGGAAACATTATAAATTTACGGACAAGAAATCATCCGGAAAAGGAATGATTTCCACGGCATTGTTTGTGTGCACGGCCGCAATGATTATTTATGGAATCTGGCTGTCATTCCGGGCGCATGGAATGGGAGGTACGATTGTGGGTGCAATGGGAACAGGCGGTTTTGTACTTTCGTTTATCGGACTTTTGCTGGGAGTTGGAAGTCTGAAGGATGAAAATGTGTTTCATACCTTTTCCTGGATTGGAGCGGTTGGAAATGCGATTTTATGGTTTGCAATTCTGGTATTTATTATGATTGGAATTTAGGAGAAAAGAGATGCAGAATAAAGACGAGAGATTAAAAAGGCAGATTGAATTTCTGCTGGAAACAGATAAGATGAAAACGATTGGCAGACAGACATATATTGCAAATGCAACAAGAAAAGAGAATGATGCGGAACATTCCTGGTCACTTGCACTGATGTGTATGCTGTTTTCTGAATATGCCAATGAAAAAATAGATGTGGGACATACCATGGAAATGGTTCTGGTGCATGATCTGGTAGAGATAGATGCAGGCGATACTTATGCTTATGATTCGGACGGGAACCAGACAAAGAGGGAAAGGGAACTTGCAGCAGCAGACCGCATTTTCCATATCCTTCCGGATGAACAGGCAGAGCATATACAGAGTTTGTGGGATGAGTTTGAAGCCGGGGAAACTCCGGAAGCAAAGTTCGCCAATACACTGGACAAGGTACAGCCACTGCTGTTAAACCATACGACGGGCGGAATCTCATGGAAAGAACATGATGTCCGGGCGGAGCAGGTTATCAGCAGAAATGCAAAAACCCCGGAAGGCTCAAAAGTGTTATGGGATTATTGTATGGAGCTTATAAAAGAAAACGTAGAAAAGGGAAATTTAAAATAAATGGAGGCATGGAAGGATGAATAAATTCGCTTATCTTGAGGAAAACATAGAAATAAGTGAACGTTTTGAACTGGTTTCAGACAGGGTAAAGGGAATCGTTTATGAGACAACGGTGGAGCAGCCGTTTCGTGATTTCTTTATAAAAGAAGCACAGTTTCTTCTGACGGTTTTTAATTTATACGAACAGGTACAATATGGGGATTACGATAAGTTTTCCTTAAAAGAACTGGAAGAAAAAAATGAAATACTGTATGGCGAACTGAAAGACCATTATGAGGAAAGTTATCTCAATCCTGCCTATGCGCATAAGATGCTTGGTGAGGAATGTGGAAAGGAATTATCCTGGCTTGCGGTAAAACTCAGAAATTCCATCATTCCGGCAATGATTCAGCGGCTTTCGGATATTGTAATTTATGCGGAGCTGTTTGTTGAAATTTATAATATATTTGAAAATTCAGACAGCCGGAAGAAGGATATCCATTCTGCAATCTACTGGTTTGAGCATGATTATTCCGAAGTTTTTCTGGAACATTCATTCCGGGAAATGCTGGATGAGAACTGTTCTGTATATCTGGATATCGTGATGTATTCCGATCTGGATGATGACAGGTACCTGTACCGGTACGGCAGAAATATTACGGAAAATGAAAAGAAAACAAGAAGACTGCTGCAGACTTTTTCAGAGGAAGAGATTGAAGCAATGGCGGCAACCTACACGGAAGGATACCGCAAAGGATTTGAACTGGCAGGAAAGGATCTGTCTAAAAAGGGAACGGTGGAAATTCGTTATGCAGTCGGTTTTGAGCGTATGATAAGAGCTGCCGTCAGACAGTTTGAAAAGATGGGACTTCATGCGATTATCCGGACAAAGGGGGTAGAAACAACACCGGTAAACCGGCAGTATCTCTACGATCATCAGAATGATGAGGGATTGTTCCTGGATAAAAATATCGTTGGGCGCAGGCTGGAAGTGACCAGAAATGTATTTGAAAAATACAAGGAGCAGGCGGCGAAGATGGCAGGCCCGGCAGTGTTGGAAATCTTCGGCGAGGATGGATTTACCCCGGTAAATAAACCGGAGAATATTACACTGACGGAGAAGCAGCAGAAATTAAATGTTGAATATAACAATGAATATGTGCAGATTTATTATCAGTACATTCCGGGAGAGGAAAGAAGCTTTACCATTATTGCTTATCCGGTCGCAGAAATTGGCAGTGATTACGAACAGATATTCCGTGAAACGATGAGGATTAATAATCTGGATCCTGAGCTTTACGGAAAAATACAGGATAAGATTATCCAGGCACTGGATCAGGCGGAATACGTTATAGTCCGCGGCAAGGGAGAAAACTGTACGGATATGAAAGTGAATCTCCATGAGCTGAAAGATCCGCAGAAACAGACAAATTTTGAAAACTGTCTTGCAGATGTGAATATTCCGTTAGGTGAGGTATTTACTTCGCCGGTGCTGACGGGAACGGAAGGAATCCTGAATGTCAGCCGTGTTTACCTGAATGGTTTGAAATATATAAATTTAAAAATCTGGTTTAAAGAAGGAAAGACTTATAAATTTACCTGCGATAATTTTGAAACTGAAGAAGAAAATCAGAAATTCATCCGGGAAAATCTTCTGTATTTCCATGAAAGCCTTCCGATTGGGGAATTTGCAATTGGTACAAATACGACGGCATATGTGATGGCGGATAAATATGATATTGTATACAAGATGCCAATTCTTATTGTAGAGAAGATGGGGCCTCATTTTGCGGTGGGTGATACCTGCTACAGCCATGAAGAAGAGGAAAAAACGTATAATCCGGATGGAAAAGAAATCATAGCAAAGGAAAATGAAATCAGTGCCTTGCGGAAAGAGGATATGCAGAAAGCATATTTTGGCTGTCATACAGATATTACGATTCCGTATGAAGAGATTGGAGAGATTACGGCAGTATGTGCAGATGGCAGAAGAATACCGGTAATTCAGGATGGAAGATTTGTGTTAGCCGGAACAGAGGAACTGAATAAACCTTTTGATGAAAAATAAGAAAATTATTGACTTGCAAATTGATATGAAGTACAATAAAGAATAGTATTTTTTGGTTGAAATACTGAAAAGAATGATAATATAAAAGGAGATAGAAGACATGGCTAAAGTTGGTATTGTAATGGGCAGTGATTCAGATCTTGAAATCATGGGCAAGGCAGCAGACGTGTTGGAAGAATTAGGAGTGGATTATGAAATGACGATCATTTCTGCACACAGAATGCCGGATATATTCTTTGACTATGCAAAGTCAGCAGAATCAAAGGGAATGAAGGTAATAATCGCAGGTGCAGGAGGAGCAGCACATCTGCCGGGTATGTGTGCAGCATTATTCCCGATGCCGGTAATCGGAGTTCCGATTCATACGAAAGCACTCGGAGGAGTAGATTCCCTTTATTCCATCGTACAGATGCCGGGTGGAATTCCAGTGGCAACCGTAGCAATCAACGGTGGTCTGAATGCCGGATTACTGGCAGCAAAGATTCTTGCAACATCAGATCCGGAACTTTTGGGTAAATTAAAGGTTTATTCTGAAAATATGAAGGAAAAAGTTGTAGCCAAGAAAGAAAAACTTGAAGCCGTTGGTCATAAGAACTATTTAAACAAATAAATTATTGCTATAGCAAGAAGAGGAGTTTACATTATGGATTACAAAAAAGCTGGTGTGGATATTGAAGCAGGATATAAGTCAGTGGAACTGATGAAGGAACATGTTAGGAAAACCATGAGGGAAGAAGTTCTCGGAGGAATCGGAGGATTTTCCGGAGCATTTGATATCAGCAAGTTTAAAGACATGGAAGAACCGGTACTGTTATCAGGTACAGATGGAGTAGGAACAAAGTTAAAGCTTGCATTTTTGTTAAATAAGCATAATACAGTAGGTATCGACTGTGTGGCAATGTGTGTGAATGATGTGGCATGTGCCGGTGGTGAACCTCTCTTTTTCCTGGATTATATTGCCTGTGGCAAAAATGAGCCGGAAAAGATTGCAACCATCGTAAGCGGTGTGGCAGAAGGCTGCCTTCAGGCAGATGCAGCACTGGTTGGTGGTGAGACAGCAGAGATGCCAGGTTTCTATCCGGTGGACGAGTATGATATTGCCGGATTTGCAGTAGGTGTGGTTGATAAGAAAGATCTGATTACAGGTGCAGATATTAAGGCAGGGGACACTCTGATTGGAATCGCATCAAGCGGTGTACATAGCAATGGATTTTCACTGGTAAGAAATGTATTTAAGATGACAGAAGAGGCGCTTAATACCTATTATGATTCACTGGGTTCAACATTGGGCGAAGCATTGATCGTTCCGACAAAGATTTATGTAAAAGCCATGAAAGCAGTTAAGAATGCAGGTGTTAAGGTAAAAGGATGCAGCCATATCACAGGCGGCGGATTTTATGAAAATATTCCAAGAATGTTACATGATGGCGTAAGAGCAGTGATTAAAAAAGACAGTTATGAAGTTCCTCCGATTTTCAAAATGCTTTCCGTTGATGGAGATATCGAGGAGCAGATGATGTATAATACCTTTAATATGGGAATCGGAATGGTTCTCGCTGTAGATCCGGCAGATGTGGACAAGACCATGGAAGCACTTCGCGAAGCAGGCGAGGAAAGCTATGTAATTGGTTCTATTGAAGCAGGTGAAAAGGGAGTTACATTATGTTAAGAATTGGTGTAATGGTGTCTGGAGGCGGAACAAACCTCCAGGCAATTATTGATGCCGTAGCACAGAGAAAGGTTACAAATACGGAGATTGCTGCAGTTATCAGTAATAATAAAAATGCATACGCACTTGAGAGAGCGAAAAAAGCCGGAATTGAGGCAGTATGTATTTCACCGAAGGATTTTGACAGCAGGGAAGAATTTAATGAGAAGCTGATAGAGAAAATAGACAGCCTGCAGCTGGACCTGATTGTTCTTGCAGGATGTCTGGTGGTATTACCGGAAAAATTAATTAAAAAATATCCGAATAAGATTATTAATATTCATCCATCCCTGATTCCGTCATTCTGTGGAACTGGCTATTATGGGCTGAAGGTCCATGAGAAAGCCCTGGAACGTGGGGTAAAGGTAACCGGAGCAACCTGCCATTTTGTGGATGCAGGAACGGATACAGGCCCGATTATTTTCCAGCAGCCGGTGGAAGTCATGGAAGATGATACTCCGGAAACATTGCAGCGCAGAGTCATGGAACAGGCGGAATGGGTCATTCTGCCAAAGGCAATTCATGCGATTGCAAACGGAAGAGTTACAGTAGAAGGAAATAAAGTAAAAGTGAAACCGGAAGTCTGATGGATATAGCAGGCATACATATAGGAGGAACAGATGAAAGTTTTAATCGTAGGAAGCGGCGGACGTGAACATGCGATTGCATGGAAAATAGCACAGAGCAGTAAGGTGGATAAGATATATTGTGCACCTGGAAATGCAGGAATCAGCGGAATTGCAGAATGTGTAAACATCGGTGCAATGGAATTTGACAAACTGGTTGCATTTGCAAAGGAAAAGCAGATAGATTTAACTGTAATTGGCATGGATGATCCGTTGGTAGGCGGTATTGTGGATGCGTTCGAAGCAGAGGGATTACGTGTTTTCGGTCCGAGAAAGAATGCAGCGATTCTGGAGGGATCCAAAGCATTCTCCAAGGATTTGATGAAGAAATACCAGATTCCGACTGCAGCATATGAAACCTTTGAAACAGCAGAAGCTGCACTGGAATATCTGGAAACCGCAAAGTATCCAATCGTTTTAAAAGCGGATGGTCTGGCACTCGGAAAAGGTGTTCTGATCTGTAATACCAAAGAAGAAGCAAAAGAAGGTGTAAAGACACTTATGCTTGACAAACAGTTTGGAACTGCAGGAGACAGAATTGTAGTAGAAGAATTCATGACGGGCAGGGAAGTTTCTGTATTATCCTATGTGGATGGAAAAACCATTAAGATTATGACTTCAGCCCAGGATCATAAGCGTGCCAAAGATGGTGATCAGGGATTGAATACAGGAGGAATGGGAACATTTTCCCCAAGTCCGTTCTACACGGAAGAAGTGGACAGATTCTGCAAGGAGCATATTTACCAGAAAACTGTGGATGCGATGGCAGCCGAAGGAAGAACATTCAAGGGAATCATTTTCTTCGGACTTATGCTGACAGAGGATGGACCAAAGGTTCTGGAATATAATGCAAGATTTGGAGATCCGGAAACACAGGTTGTGCTGCCAAGAATGAAGAATGACATCGTAGATGTGTTCGAAGCATGTATCGACGGAACCTTGGATCAGATCGATCTGCAGTTTGAGGATAATGCCGCAGTATGTGTAGTACTTGCCTCCGATGGTTATCCGGAACATTATGAAAAAGGATATAAAATCACAGGTTTTGAAAATTTTGACGGCAAGGACGGTTATTATGTATTCCATGCCGGAACCAGATTTGATGGTGAAGATATCGTGACAAATGGTGGACGTGTGCTTGGTGTTGTTGCGAAAGGCAGTGATTTGAAAGCTGCAAGGGCAAATGCCTATGAAGCGACAAAGTGGATTCAGTTTGACAATAAATATATGCGTAATGATATCGGAAAAGCAATTGATGAAGTATAAAACAGAGCGGGGCTGCCTATGGGCAGTCCTGCCATTGAAGTAAAGTGTGGAGATGGAATATGAAGTACGCGGGAAAAAGGATTAAGGCCAATGTTATTTGTTATATTTTGATTATATCAATAATAGTTGGTCTTTTTGCATATTTTACTCAGAATCAGGTTTATGCCTATAATCAGAAAACTGGAATTGTAAAAGTAGATGATGCCCTGAATGTCAGAACCGGTCCCGGCACCGGCTACAGTAAGCTGACCAGCAACGGTGCAAATGTCAAACTGACGAATGGGACAAAGGTCACGATTCAGGATGAGGCATATGCAGCGGACGGAGCGAAATGGTATAAAATCAGTTTTTCATATAAGGGAAGTTCACTGTCCGGATATGCACACAGCAATTATATTTATGTCGAGGCAGGAATTGATTATACTCCGGATTCGGATTTTGAAAGCTATCTGACAAAACAGGGATTTCCGGAAAGTTATAAAGAGCCACTCCGAAAATTACATGCCAGCTATCCAAACTGGGTATTTCAGGCAGATCACCTTGATTATAACTGGGATGAAGTGGTAAAGAATGAATCAGTTACCGGAAGAAGCCTGATTGCCATGAGTTCCATTTCTTCCTGGAAATCAACGGAGGAAGAAGCCTATAATGCAGCTACCGGAAAATGGTATGGATTTGATGGCGGAAGCTGGGCGGCTGCTTCAAAAGAACTGGTTGCATATGCACTGGATCCGAGAAATTTCCTGGATGAGAAATATATTTTCCAGTTTGAATTATTGTCATTCCAGTCCTCATATCAGACTGCAGCCGGCCTGAAAAGTATGCTGGAAGGAACTTTTATGGCGAATACTTCGATTCCGAATGGCGGCAGCGGAGGAACCATGGGCTATGTGGATGCCATTATGGAAGCAGCTGCAGCATCGGGTGTGAGTCCTTACAGCCTTGCTTCCAGTATTATTCAGGAACAGGGAAAATCGGGAACTTCAGGAAGTATATCAGGAAATGTGAGCGGCTATAAAGGTTATTACAATTATTATAACTGGGGTGCATATGCAGGAAGCGGAAGAACTGCCGTGGAAAATGGACTGCTCTATGCATCAAAGACGGACAGTACTTCACTCCGGCCATGGAATACCAGATATAAATCCTTAGTCGGCGGAGCAAAATTACTGGGAAAGAATTATATTAATATCGGTCAGGACACGATTTATTATAAGAAGTTTGATTTTGTAGGAACACCATATACCCATCAGTATATGACACATATTATAGCGGCAAGAAATGAGGGATTGTCCGCGTCGAACGGATATTCGGATTCTATGAAGCGGAGCATACCGATTGTATTTAAAATACCGGTATTTAAAAATATGCCGGAAACCGTTTGTGCAATTCCGACGGCAAATGGTAGTTCGAATACCTATCTGTCATCTCTGAAAGTTTCAGCGGGAAGTCTGACACCGTCCTTTAAGACTACCACACTGGTTTATGACGTGACGGTTGAAAATGCAGTGGCTTCGATTGATATTACAGCGATAGCAGCAGATGCATCGTCCGTAGTTACGGGAACCGGAAGTTATGGACTGAATGTCGGAAATAATGATATTGACATTCAGATAAAGGCAGAAAGCGGTGCAGTTAAGACGTATACGATTCATGTGAACCGCAAGGCTGCAGCGACCAGACCATCAGCGGATACAAATTACAGTCTGAAAGGTCTGTCAGCGGATGAAAAGAATGGTTATATGACAGGTATTGCAGAAAATATGACTGTGGATAATTTGAAAGCATCCATTTTTGTTACCAATGGGGATGTAAAGGTTCTTGACAGCAGTGGAAATGGGAAAACAGGTGTTATCGGGACAGGTGATATCATCCAAATTATAACCGGTAACGGCACTGTTTATAAGCAGTTTACGGCACTGCTGTATGGTGATGTAAATGGAGATGGCTGCATTAATGTAAAAGATGCATTTCTGATTCGTAAGGATATACTCGGAGAAGCAAAATTATCCGGTGTATACCGGATTGCAGCCGATGTAAGCCGAAATGGCGATGGAATTACCATAAAGGATGCCTATATTATAAAGCGTCATATTCTCGGCGAGAATAAGATACAGCAGAATTAGAACATGGAGGACGGATCTATGAAGAAAAAAGCTGGTATCAGCACAGTTATGATGATACTCTTTTTGGTGCTGATAATGAACAGAACAGGTTATGCGGCAGATTTTAATGCATCTGTGTCTTCGGCAAATGCTTCACAGGGGGAAAATGTATCGGTAACGGTTACATTTTCCTCCGGTGCAAATATCGGTGCATATGCGATGAAATTGACCTATGATGCGGGCATACTGGAATATGTATCGGGTGCAGATGGCGGCGGCGGCGGTTCTGTACAGTTTTATAATGATTATGTAAACAGTACATCGAAATCCTATGCGGTTTCATTTAAGGCAAAGACAGCGGGAACTTCCGCTCTGACACTAGAAACGATCAGTGTGCCATGTGATACGGATGCAAATGATATGACCGTAAAAGTCTCCAGCGGTTCCGTGACCGTTGCAGCACCTGCAAAGGCCTCCGGAAATAATAATCTGTCTGCTTTAAACGTTGCACTGGTGTATGAGGATGGAAAGACAGAAAGTGCGGCATTGTCACCGGGATTTTCGGCGGAAACAACATCGTATAAATTAAGTGCCGGAGCAAATGTAACCAGATTATCACTTGACGTTTCCGCAGCAGACGGAAAAGCGGTTGTCAATGTATCAGGAACGAGAATGGATCCTGGAAGTAACACTACAACCATTACGGTAACTGCAGAAAATGGTGATGTTAAGAAATATGTTATTTATACGGAAAAGGAAACGGCACAGGAAACCACAACGGAAAAAGCCACAGAAACTACGGCTGCACAGCAGGAAACCACGCAGCAGCAGGAAGAAACTACTATCCAGGAAGAAACCACGGAAACACAGGAAAGCCAGGAAAATCAGCCTGGTTCACTGGATGTCATAATTGGTGGAGTGAACGGTTATATTTCGGATATTCCGGAAGATGTACAGATTCCGGAAGGCTATGAATCTTACACCTTTGCGTATAATGGAAACAACATTGCAGCAGCAAGAGGACTGTCAACAGACCTTGTACTGGTATATATCAGAGATGCACAGACAGAGGAAGGCAGATTCTATATTTATAATGAGGGAAACGGCAGTTTTACCCCATATGTCTGCATCACGGTCAGACAGCATATGTATACCATATTTGACATACCAGAAAATGTAGAATTGCCATTTCAGGGCACAATAGGAAATGAATACCAGAAGCTGTTTATTGATATTGATGGAAATTCCGTGGAAGCATTAAAATATGATGCAGAAGATCTGTATCTGGTTTATGCCATGAACTGGGACGGAGCATATAATCTTTACTATTATGATGCAAAGGAAGGAAATTTTCTGCGCTATCAGTATACCGCAATGGAAAAGCAGGAACAGAACCGGGTTACTGTGGTTACAGAAGATTCGGCACAGAAAAACAGTAAATCCCCCACGATGGCAAGAAATATTTTTGCAGTTCTGACCATTTGTTTTGCAATAATAGCGGTAATACTGGGTATTATGTTATATGGTAAGAAGCGGAAGGCAGAGCCGCAGGTGTATGAGGAATATGATGCTTATGCAGAATATGAAGAAGATGTGAAACCTATGGATGAAAAACGTCTGGATAAAGAATTGGATAATATTCTGAAAAGAAAATAGAAATAACAGATTAAGACGGAAAGGAAACATAATAATATGCAGGATAAATTTACAAGGAGTGCAAGGCTGGCGATAGAGAAAGCAAAAGAATTCTCAAAAAGCCTTGGGCATGGTTATGTTGGAACGGAACATTTGTTATACGGACTTATGAAAACAAAAGGGAGTATGGCTGAAATTGTACTGAAGAACCATGGCATAACAGAAGAAAAACTGTATAAGACGATAGAAGTTTCTTTTGCAACCCATAGTATGGTTCTGGTAAAGGATGCACCGGAATTCTCAATAAGAGCAGTCAGGGTACTGGAAAACAGTGCAAAAGAAGCAAAGAAAACAGGAATGGATAAAATCGGAAGTGAGCATATCCTGATGGCAATTATGAAGGAAAGTGACAGTTCAGCCGTGAGAATGCTGACCATGATGGATGCAGGCATCCAGAAAATGTATGCCGAATTATTAAATGCAATGGGAATGGATCCGGCCTTTATCAAAGAAGAACTAGCGGGACTCAAAAATGGAAAGAAGCAGAGAGGAAATCAGGTACTGGATGCATATACAAGAGATCTGACGAAATTTGCTTCGGAAGGAAAACTTGATCCGGTATTCTGCAGAGATCATGAGATTGAGAGAGTCATCCAGATTCTGTCCAGAAGAATGAAGAATAATCCGTGTCTGATCGGAGAACCGGGAGTTGGTAAAACAGCGATTGTGGAAGGACTTGCAATCCGAATCGCAGAAAAAGATGTGCCGGAAAATATAGCAGACTTAAGAATACTTACACTTGATCTGTCAGGCATGGTGGCAGGATCTAAATACCGTGGTGAATTTGAAGAGAGAATTAAGCGGATTATCAGTGAAGTAAAGAAAGCAGGAAATATTCTGCTCTTTATTGATGAAATCCATACCATTATCGGTGCGGGCGGTGCAGAGGGTGCACTGGATGCAGCAAATATACTGAAACCGTCGTTATCCCGCGGGGAACTCAGAATTATAGGTGCGACAACCATTGATGAGTATCGTAAGCATTTTGAGAAAGATGCGGCACTGGAGCGGAGATTCCAGCCGGTTGTGGTAGAAGAACCGGATGTTTTACAGGCAGAAGAGATTCTGATGGGATTAAAGGGACGATACGAAGCACATCATGGTATTGTGATTTCTGAGGAAGCGGTAAAAGCTGCGGTCCGTTTGTCACAGCGTTATATCAATGATAGAAATCTTCCGGATAAAGCGATCGATTTAATTGATGAAGCGGCATCAGCCAAAACACTGAATAATTTTATACGTCCGACGGAATTAAGAAATCTTCAGGAACAGGCAGAGGTGTGCAAAGAAGAACTGGAAGCACTTCTGATCAGGGAATCCTATGAAAAAGCTGTCCAGAAAAAGGCAGAATATGAGAAACTGGAGCAGGAACAGGAAAAACTCCGCAAAAAATGGAAAAATGCCCACAAAAACAAACAGCTGGTATTGAAGCAGGAAGATGTGGAACAGGTCGTATCAAACTGGACAAAGATACCAGTCAGCAAATTATCGGAAACAGAAGCTGGCAGACTGAAAAAACTGGATAAGATTCTCAAAGAACGCGTGGTAGGTCAGGAAGAAGCAGTACAGGCAGTGGCGAAGGCGGTAAAAAGAGGAAGAGTTGGATTGAAAGATCCGAAGAGGCCAATCGGCTCATTCCTGTTCTTAGGACCGACCGGTGTAGGAAAAACAGAATTATCCAAGGCACTTGCAGAGGCAGTCTTTGGGGATGAGAAAGCACTGATCCGTGTAGATATGACGGAATACATGGAGAAACACAGTGTATCCAAAATCATAGGTTCTCCTCCGGGATATGTGGGATTTGAAGAAGGCGGACAGCTTGCCGAGAAAGTAAGAAGAAATCCATATTCGGTAATTTTATTTGATGAAGTGGAAAAAGCACATCCGGATATTTTCAATGTGTTGTTACAGATGCTTGATGATGGACATATCACGGATTCAAAAGGCCGAAAAGTAGATTTTAAAAATACGATTATTATTATGACAAGTAATGCGGGTGCGGAGCAGATTATGCAGCCAAAACGCCTCGGGTTTGCCTCCAAAGAAGATGAAAAGGCAGATTACATGGCAATGAAAACATCTGTTATGGAAGTCGTAAAACGAATGTTCAAACCGGAATTTCTGAACCGTATTGATGAAACCATCGTATTCCATGCACTCACAAAAGATGACATGGCAGATATTATTGCGATTATGCTCAAAGAGATGACACAGAGAATCAAAGCACAGGCGGACATTGAACTGCATGTGCAGCCAGCAGCAAAGAAATTAATTATCGAAAAGAGTTATGATAAGAAATATGGTGCAAGACCGCTCAGACGGGCATTGATTCAGATGGTGGAAGACAGGCTTGCACAGGAGATTCTGGATGGTAATGTGAAAGCGGGCGATAAGGTAAGTGTATCTGCAGTAAAAGATGAACTGAAATTCGTTGTCAAAAAATAATAAAAAAAATTGCTTTTTCTAAAAAAAATATAGCAATTTATATAAAAATATTATATAATCAATATAAGGCATTAGCCAGCGTGATTATAATGTACAGGAGGAAAAGAAAATGTCAGTTATTGATGAATTAATACGCAAAGAGGATAATGGAGCACTCAGCTTCGGAAATTATGAATTGGAGACCAAAACAAAATTATCAGATTTTGAGGTAAACGGAGATCTGTATAAAGTAAAAACATTTAAGGAAATTACAAAATTAGAAAAGAACGGAATGTTTGTTTATGAGTCAGTTCCTGGAACGGCAGTTCATAATTTTAAGGTAACAGAGAATACGGTTGCATTTTCCGTAGAAGGAAAAGAAGAACCGCAGATTACGGTAGAACTTGAGCCGGAAACAGAATATACAATATTTCTGGATGGATTAAACGCAGGTACCATGAAGACTAATCTGGGTGGAAAGCTGGTATTAAGCGTTGAGATAAGCAATGGCGGATCCGCAGAAGTAAAGATAGTAAAATGTTAGTTTTAGCCGGAGGAGATTATGGCAAAAAAAACAACTGCATTTTTTTGCAGTGAATGTGGTTATGAGTCAGCAAAGTGGCTTGGACAGTGTCCCGGCTGCCGGGAATGGAATACCTTTGTGGAAGAACCTGTAACAAAGACAGGCAGGGCAGTGCGTATCACGAATACAAAGAAGCCTTCCCTGCTGAAAGACATATCGACGAAAGAAGAAGCAAGGATGACCACCGGCTTCGGGGAACTCGACCGGGTACTGGGCGGAGGAATCGTTCGTGGTTCTCTTACCCTGATTGGCGGAGATCCGGGAATCGGTAAATCCACAATTCTTCTGCAGGTATGCAAAAATCTGTCGGATCAGGGCAGAAAGGTATTATACATTTCTGGCGAAGAATCTTTGAAGCAGATAAAGATCCGTGCAGACAGGATAGGCCAGTTCAATGATAATATCAGGCTATTCTGTGAAACCGATCTGGAACTCATTGAGCAGACACTCAGGGATGAGAAGCCGGACGTTGCAGTCATTGACTCTATCCAGACTATTTATAACAGTGATGTAAGCAGTGCTCCCGGAAGTGTCAGTCAGGTAAGGGAATCTACTAATATCCTGATGCAGACGGCAAAGACAGAGAATATATCCATCTTTGTGGTAGGTCATGTGACAAAAGAAGGTGTGGTGGCAGGTCCGAGAGTACTGGAACATATGGTCGATACAGTATTGTACTTTGAAGGAGACAGGCATGCTTCTTACCGTATTTTGCGAGGTGTAAAAAACCGTTTTGGTTCTACGAATGAGATCGGTGTTTTTGAGATGTGCCAGAACGGACTGCAGGAAGTTAAGAACCCGTCAGAATATATGTTGAATGGCAGACCGGAGAATGCCTCCGGTTCTGTTGTTGCATGTACGATCGAGGGAACAAGACCGATTCTTGCAGAGATACAGGCACTGGTATGCAGGACGAACTTTGGTATGCCGAGAAGAACTGCAGCGGGAACGGATTACAACAGGGTGAATCTCTTAATGGCAGTTCTGGAGAAAAGACTGGGATTCCATATGGGAGAATTTGATGCCTATGTAAATGTCGCAGGAGGAATAAAGATTAACGAACCTGCACTGGACCTGGGTATCGTTATGGCGATTATTTCCAGTTACAGGGACCTTCCGATTGATGAAAAAACTATTGTGTTTGGAGAAGTCGGACTGTCAGGAGAAGTCAGGGCTGTAAATATGGCAGAACGCCGGGTTGCAGAAGCCGTAAAACTGGGATTTACCAGATGTATTATGCCGGCAGTTTCCAGAAAGGGACTTACGGACAGAAAGGGTATCGATGTGATAGGAGTAAAAAATATTCAGGACTTATTAAAATATTTATAAGACATGTATGATGGAGGAAAAATTAATGTCAAAAGAATTAGCACAGGAAGTCTTAACAATAGTAAACGATTTGGATGCATCACAGCTTAAGCTGGAAAAAAATGCATTCGATGTAATTAATTCATCTGATACTTCGCTGAATCTTGTAAAAGATGGTATCGGTGCAGTAAATCATCTGGTAGGAAAGATTGATGAATTAAATGAAGCAGTAAAACTTTCACAGAAAAACATTGAACAGATGAAAGAAGTTTCCAACGTGATTGCCGGATTTGCAAAAGTAATTTCAGGTATTGCAAATAAAACCAATATACTGTCATTAAATGCATCGATTGAGGCTGCCAGGGCAGGGGAACACGGAAGAGGATTCTCTGTGGTAGCACAGGAAGTCCAGTCCCTTGCAAATCAGACAAAGAGTTCATCAGCAGAAATCAGTACAAAGATCAGTGAGGTACAGACCTTTGTGGATGGCATGGTTCAGTATATGAATGATATTTTTGCATATGCAGAAGAACAGAATAAGATGGCAGAATCCATCGGGGAACTGCTGAACAAAGTGCTGGAAGCAGCATATACGGCAAACGATGTATCCAGAAATATGGAAAATGAAATTGCATACCAGAGGGATATCACGGACAAGGCAAGAACGACGCTGGATTCCTATCAGTAAGCAATGTTCAGTTATATTTTAAATACGGAGAAGGGAAGTATGCAGCCTGATGCTCCGGGAAAAGATGAAACTTCAGAAAAAGAATATGCCCGGATTATCCTGATGAACCGGGAAGAATTCCGATGTCTGGAAGGTGGTTATCCGTACAAGAAAAATCTGCTTCGAAGTCTGGAAGCGATCCGTTACTGTAAGGCAGAAACATTCCGGGACTGTATCCAGGGTATTATGAAGATTCCCAGATTAGGTGGGCGAAATCATAAAGTAGCGGAATTTGGTTTCTATCTTCACAAAGACAGGCTTTATCTCATAGAAGAAGAAAATGAATTAAAGTCCGTAATAGAAAAAATTCGGCAGGATGTTTTTGAGGGATGTACCCTGCATGAAGTACTGCTTTTGCTGTTTAATTTTCTGATCGATGAGGATATTCTGCATCTTCAGCGGATCGAAGAGCAGTTAGAACATATTGAAGATACAGTAATGAAAAAGATACCGGAGCATTTTAATGAGATGATCATGGGATATCGTAGACAGTTATCATCAAGTCTGGCATATTATGAGCAGATAGCAAATATCGGGGAATGTATGCAGGTATATACTGGAAGGGAAAATATACCGGATGAGCGACTGGAATGGGAGCGGTATGTCCAGCGTGCGGAACGGCTGCATAATTATGTGGAAACAATCCGTGAATATCTCAGACAGATAAGGGATTTGTATCAGACGCAGATAGATATACAGCAGAACCGTGTTATCAGTATTCTGACGATCGTTACCACGATATTCCTGCCGCTTACTCTGATTACCGGGTGGTATGGAATGAATTTTCCAGATATGCCCGAATTTGGCTGGAAATATGCCTATCCTGCGGTGGCACTGGTATCCCTGTTCATTGTTCTGGCAGAGATCTTTTATTTTAAAAAGAAGCGGATGTTGTAAAAATATCCGTTTCTTATTTTTCTAAAAAAATTTGAAAAAATATGAAAATTAATGTTGACAAAACAGAAAAATATGATATACTTATGAAGTCGCTTGAAGAGATGTAGAGCGATGAAGTGAATAGGGGAATCATCCAATGGCAGGATGACAGTCTCCAAAACTGTTCATGGGGGTTCGAATCCCTCTTCCCCTGCTAATAATGAGCTGGAATTGCTTTGAGCGTTCTGGCTCTTTTTGCATATAAAAATGAAATCATATCCAGATAAAGGAGAAAGATATGAAATTAAAAAAATTTCTGCATAACTTCACAGGGCATTTAAAAACAGTAAATGCACATAAAAAACTGGTCAGGCAGCATTGCTTCCGGCTCGGTCTGTATAAGCAGGGAATTTTGCATGATTTATCCAAATATTCCCCGACCGAATTCATCCCGGGGGTAAAATATTATCAGGGAAACCGAAGTCCGAATAATGCACAGCGGGAGGCAGAAGGCTGCTCTACGGCATGGCTGCATCACAAGGGCAGAAATAAGCATCATTATGAGTACTGGATTGATTATACCAGTGATAAAAATGCGGTCTTTGCAGGCATGAAAATGCCTGAGAAATATGTGGCGGAGATGTTTTGTGACAGGGTAGCTGCCAGTAAGACATATAACAAAGAGAAGTATACCGATGCAGATGCATTGAATTATTTTCTGAAAGGGAAATCGCATCTGATGCATCCGGAGACGGAAGAACTGCTTATGAAACTGCTGGTAATGCTGAAAGACGAAGGGGAAGACGTTGTATTTGAGTATATGAGAATGGAAATGTTGGGAAAAAAGAAGAAAGATTAGAGGAAAAAAGATGGAAAAGAATATGCCGAAAGATCCGGTTATGTTATTAAGCTTTGTCAATACACAGTTGAGGGACCATTATCCTTCCCTGGATGAATTCGCTGCTGTATATCACTGTGAGCGTGAGGAAATAGAAGGGATACTTGGCACAATTGACTATGAATACGATGAAACATTGAATAAATTTGTATAGAACAGTAGAGGAGTGGTAAAGATATGCGTGAAATGGAATTTAAGATGGAACGGGAAGGTCTGGTCGAAGAGGGGCAGGAAGTGGAGATTACCGAAGGGAAACTTCCGGCAAGTTATTATTATACACTTGAGCCGGCAGTTGCCATGTCAGCTAATTATCAGTTCCGTGAACGACTGAAAACAAGAAAGGGAATTGTAAAGCAGGTACATCAGACCGAAAGAGGATTCTTTGTTACCGTACTGTTTGATGAATAATCAGGAAAAGAGGAATTGGGAATGAAGGCTTTTCGGGAAAGAATGGTCAGGGGAATGATGGGAGTTCTGATCGGATTTGCAGTGATTTTTATTATATTTGTCTCTGCTTTCGAGATTGCCTGTTATAGTGATTATGGGTTCTATCAGAAAGAATACGAGAAATATGATGTAAACAATAAAACATCCATTGTCAATATGGATATGGATGAGCTTATGAAAGTAACGAAGGAAATGATGCAATATCTGTGCGGAAACCGTGAAGAACTGGTGATTTATGCACAGGTCGACGGAACGGAAAAAGAGATGTTCCATACCATAGAAAAAAGCCATATGGCAGATGTAAGGGATTTGTTTGTGGCAGCATTGCAGCAGAGATGGATCTGCGTGGGAATCATTGTGGTTTCCGTCCTTCTTCTATATGTAACATACGGATTCAGAAAAACTGTGGAAACGGTATGTCGGGGAGTCGAATGGACCATTCTCTGCCTTGCGGTTATTGCGACTGCTATAACAGTAGCAGCTTATATAGATTTTGATAGTGTTTTCTACCTGATGCACAGAATGCTGTTCAATAATAATAACTGGATTTTGGATGAATCTACCAGCAGATTAATTAATATGCTGCCGGAAGGTTTTTTCATTGATATGGGAATCCGGATTGTCATAATTCTTATTTTTATAAATTTTTTCATTTTGTCTTTGGCTTTTTGGACAAAACGTGGTATGATAAAGAGAAATAGAAAAAATATATCTGGAGGTACATATGAGCAAAGTTAAGCGTGTGTATGTAGAGAAACAGTCTGCATATGCGGTAAAGGCAAAAGAACTGAATGAAGAAATCAGGAGTTACTTAGGTATTAAGACCGTTACGAAGGTAAGAGTTCTGGTTCGCTATGATGTGGAAAACATCAGTGAGGATACTTATAAAAGGGCTCTTAAAACCGTGTTTGCGGAACTGCCGGTTGACATTGTTTATGAAGAGAAATTTCCTTATGAAGAGAATGACAGAATATTCAGTGTCGAATATCTGCCGGGACAGTTTGATCAGAGAGCGGATTCTGCAGTCCAGTGTGTAAAGTTTCTGAATGAAAATGAAGAACCGGTGATAAAGACAGCGATGACTTATGTAATTACAGGCGAACTGACACAGGAACAGTTTGAAAGCATCAAAGCTTTTACCATTAATCCTGTGGATTCAAGGGAGACCGGCTTAGAGAAACCGGAAACTCTTGTTACTGTTTTTGAAGAACCTGCAGATGTAAAGATTTTTGGCGGATTTAAAGACATGGAAGAGAAAGAATTGAAGGAATTATACAAGTCTTTAAATCTTGCAATGACATTCAAGGATTTCCTTCATATTCAGAATTATTTTAAGAAGGAAGAAAACAGGGATCCGTCCATGACAGAGATTCGTGTGCTGGATACCTACTGGTCAGATCACTGTCGTCATACGACATTCCAGACAGAGTTAAAGAATGTTTCTTTTGATGACGGATATTATAATAAACCGATTACAGATACTTATAAGGAGTATGTTGATACTCATAAGGAAATCTTTGCAGGAAGAGATGACAAATTTGTCTGCCTGATGGATCTGGCACTTATGGCGATGAGAAAATTAAAGAAAGAAGGAAAATTACAGGATCAGGAGGAGTCTGATGAAATTAATGCCTGCTCCATTGTTGTTCCAGTGGAAGTAGACGGAAAGACAGAGGAATGGCTTGTCAACTTCAAAAATGAAACACATAACCATCCGACCGAAATCGAGCCGTTTGGTGGTGCGGCAACCTGCCTTGGCGGTGCAATCCGTGATCCGTTGTCAGGTCGTACCTATGTTTACCAGGCAATGCGTGTGACCGGTGCAGCAGATCCGACCGGATCCGTAAAAGATACACTGGAAGGAAAACTTCCGCAGAAGAAACTTGTAAGACAGGCTGCGAACGGCTACAGCTCCTATGGTAACCAGATTGGTCTTGCAACCGGATATGTAAAAGAAATCTATCATCCGGACTATGTAGCAAAGAGAATGGAAATCGGTGCCGTTATGGGTGCAGCACCAAGACGTGCGGTCATCCGTGAAACCTCCGATCCGGGAGATATCATCATCCTTCTGGGCGGCAGAACCGGACGTGACGGATGCGGCGGTGCAACCGGTTCTTCCAAAGTGCATACTACAGAATCACTGGAAACCTGTGGTGCAGAAGTTCAGAAAGGAAATGCACCGACAGAGAGAAAGATTCAGAGATTATTCCGCAGGGAAGAAGTCAGCAGATTAATCAAGAAATGTAATGACTTTGGTGCAGGCGGTGTATCCGTTGCGATCGGTGAACTTGCAGACGGGCTTGACATTAATCTGGATAAAGTGCCGAAGAAATATGCCGGACTTGACGGGACAGAAATAGCCATATCCGAATCACAGGAAAGAATGGCGGTTGTCATTGCACCGAAGGATGTCGCAGAATTTATGAAATATGCAGCCGAAGAAAATCTGGAAGCAGTAGAAGTTGCAGTCGTAAAAGCAGATCCGAGACTGACCCTGAAATGGAGAGGAAAGACCATCGTAGACTTATCCAGAGCATTCCTTGATACCAATGGTGCACATCAGGAAACAAATGTAGAAGTAGAAATGCCGGAAAAAGAAAAGAATTTCTTTGACCATAAATCTGTTACGGATGTAAAGGCAAAATGGCTGGAAACACTGGCCGATTTGAACGTATGCTCACAGAAAGGCCTGGTTGAGATGTTTGACGGATCGATCGGTGCAGGTTCTGTATTTATGCCTTACGGCGGAAAAACACAGACAACGGAAGTGCAGACAATGGTTGCGAAACTTCCGGTACTTACGGGCAAATGTGATACCGTTACCATGATGAGTTATGGATTCGATCCATATCTGTCAACCTGGAGTCCATATCACGGAGCAATCTATGCAGTTGTGGAATCCGTTGCAAAGATGGTTGCAACCGGCGGTGACTATAAGAAGATCCGTTTCACATTCCAGGAATACTTCCGTAGAATGTCAGAAGATCCGAAGAGATGGAGCCAGCCATTTGCAGCACTGCTCGGTGCATACGATGCACAGATTGGTTTCGGACTTCCTTCCATCGGAGGAAAGGACAGTATGTCGGGTACATTTAATAACATCGATGTGCCTCCGACACTTGTATCTTTCGCTGTGGATATTGCAAAAGAAAAAGATATTATTTCACCGGAATTCAAGAAGGCCGGGGATAAGATTGTGAAATTTACCATCGAGAAGGATGAATTTGACAAGCCGGTCTATGAACAGGTAATGAAATTATATGATGCCATCCATACACTGATTCAGCATGGTGCGATTACGGCAGCATATGCCCTGGATGCAAAGGGTGTTGTGGCAGCCGTATCAAAGATGGCATTTGGAAACAGACTTGGTATCAATATTGATTCTTCTGTGAAAGCAGATGATTTATTTGCCGTTGAATTCGGTAACATCGTTGCAGAAGTTCCGCTGGAAAAATTAGATGAACTCGAACAGGTTATGAAAGAACAGTCCGGTAATTATGCAATCATTGGTACCGTGACAAACAGTTCCGAATTCACATATGGCGATGTAAAAATCAAATTCGACAAAGCACTTGCCACATGGGAAGCACCACTGGAAAAGGTATTCCCGACACGCGCAACGGACAATAAAGAAGTGCTGGATACACCAGTATACAATACGGGAGATATCTATGTATGCAGACATAAAGTAGCAAAGCCAACCGTATTTATTCCGGTATTCCCTGGTACAAACTGCGAATATGACAGTACAAAGGCATTTGAGCAGGCAGGTGCGGATGTTATCGTGAAGGTTTTCCGCAATCTGAATGCGGAAGATATCCGTGAATCTGTAAATGTATTTGAACAGGCAATCAGCCAGTCACAGATCATCATGTTCCCGGGCGGATTTTCCGCAGGTGATGAACCGGATGGTTCTGCGAAGTTCTTTGCAACAGCATTCCAGAATGAAAAGATTAAGGAAGCTGTCAATAAACTTCTGAATGAAAGAGACGGACTTGCATTGGGTATCTGTAACGGATTCCAGGCACTGATTAAATTAGGACTGGTTCCAAACGGAGCAATCACAGGACAGGATGCACAGTCACCGACACTGACATTTAATACGATTAACCGTCATATTTCAAAGATGGTATATACGAAGGTTGTTTCAAATAAGTCCCCATGGCTTCAGGGTGCTGAACTGGGCAAAGTATATGTAAATCCGGCATCCCACGGAGAAGGACGTTTTGTTGCCAGTGAAGAGTGGATTAAGAAATTATTTGCAAATGGACAGGTAGCAACACAGTATGTGGATGAAGCAGGAAATCCTACCATGGATGAAGAATGGAATGTAAATGGCTCTTATGCAGCCATTGAAGGTATTACCAGTCCGGATGGAAGATGCTTTGGTAAGATGGCCCATATCGAGAGAAAGGGCGAAGCCGTAGCAATGAATATCTATGGCGAGCAGGATTTGAAAGTCTTTGAATCAGGCGTGAAATACTTTAAATAAGAGGATAAATTATGCCAGTTTTTGATTTTAGCAATACACCAAAAGAAAAAAATACAGCGGAATGCACCTATACGGTCTTCCGCTCCAATGAGAAAACAATGTCACCGGAGAAACCGGTGCTTGTTCTGGATAACAGTCAGAGAAAGTGGAATCATCATTCCATCGGAATGTTTACCAACCAGATAAAGCGCTCCGCTTTTGAATTCAAAGAGGAAGACGGAACAACCGTCAGTTCGGATATTCTGAAAGTGGATGCACGTTTTGTCAACCTGATCCGCTGGCTCGGGGAGAACCACATCAATGTGCGTTTATCCGGGGAAAACAGGGAAGATGGATATGCAGTCTGCCGGATTCGTGAGATTGCCTTTGGCGGCGGCACAAAATTATCCGCAGAAGATGGATTTTTGCAATTTATGATCGACAGACTTCTTGCAAGCGCTGCACCAGCGGAAGAGACGGCGGAAGACGAGCAGGAAGAATCCGGGGATGATATGAAACTTACCAGTATCCAGAGCATTACGGATTTTATGACCTGTGCGGGAAGAACACTTCCGGATAATATCAGACTCTGGGCAAGAAGAAATCTTGCAGTGGCAAGATCTAACGAGGTATCTCCGGAAGAAAGAAGACATGCTCAGAGAGCATTATCCATCATGATGAATATCCAGTGGAAGAATAATTATTTTGAAGCAATTGATCCGGATGAGGCAAGAAGAATTCTTGATGAAGAACTCTATGGAATGGAACGGGTAAAACAGAGAATTATCGAAACCATTATCCAGATCAACCGGACGCATACACTTCCGGCATACGGACTGCTTCTGGTAGGTCCGGCGGGTACGGGAAAGTCTCAGATCGCATATGCAGTTGCAAGAATTTTAAAACTGCCGTGGACAACACTCGATATGAGTTCCATCAACGATCCGGAACAGCTGACCGGAAGTTCCAGAATTTATGCAAATGCGAAACCAGGAATTATTTTAGAGGCATTTTCTGTTGCAGGAGAATCGAATCTGGTATTCATTATTAACGAGCTTGATAAGGCGGCATCCGGAAAAGGAAATGGAAATCCGGCGGATGTATTACTGACACTACTTGATAATCTTGGGTTCACGGATAATTATATAGAATGTATGGTGCCTACGGTCGGAGTTTATCCGATAGCAACGGCAAATGACAAGAGTCAGATCAGTGCACCGTTAATGTCTCGATTTGCAGTGATCGATATTCCGGATTACACACCAGAGGAGAAGAAGATCATCTTTTCCCGATTTGCACTTCCAAAGGTTTTAAACAGAATGGGACTTAGGGAAAATGAATGCATCGTAACGGAAGAAGCACTGGATGTTATTATACAGAAATATGCAGATACCACAGGGATTCGTGACCTGGAGCAGGCGGCAGAGCATATTGCTGCCAATGCACTGTACCAGATAGAGGTAAACCATGTAGAAGAGGTTGTCTTTGAACCGGATGTGGTAGATACCTTATTAGGGTAAATATTTAAAAAGTAAAGAAGAAAAACAAAGAGCTGTTGCAGAAGCAATAGCTCTTTGTTTTTGCCTGAAAATAGAAAGGAGCATCGCTCCATAACTAAAAATTAATTATTTTGCGATACTCTCTCTGTTTCGGATAAATAAAATCTAGAATCCGTTATTCATTATTTCTGAGGACCAGCTGAAACTAAAGCCTTGCCAGCATCATTTCCTTCGTATTTAGCGAAGTTCTTAACGAATCTGTCAGCTAAGTCAAGAGCCTTTGTTTCCCATTCAGAAGCATCAGCATATGTGTCACGAGGATCAAGGATCGCAGGATCAACACCCGGAAGTTCTGTAGGTACTTCAAAGTTGAAGTGAGGAATTGTCTTTGTAGGAGCATTCTTGATATCGCCATTTAAGATAGCATCGATGATACCACGGGTATCTTTAATGGAGATACGTTTGCCTGTACCATTCCATCCTGTGTTTACAAGGTAAGCCTTAGCACCGCTCTTTTCCATTTTCTTAACAAGTTCTTCTGCGTACTTTGTAGGGTGCAGTTCAAGGAATGCCTGTCCAAAGCAAGCTGAGAATGTAGGAGTAGGTTCTGTGATACCTCTTTCAGTTCCGGCAAGCTTTGCTGTAAATCCTGATAAGAAGTAGTACTGTGTCTGTTCCGGTGTAAGGATAGATACAGGAGGAAGTACTCCGAATGCATCTGCTGATAAGAAGATTACGTTCTTAGCTGCTGGTGCAGAAGAGATAGGACGAACGATATTTTCGATATGGTTGATTGGATAAGATACACGGGTATTTTCTGTTACGCTCTTATCTGCGAAATCAATCTTACCTTCAGCATCAAGTGTAACGTTCTCAAGGAGAGCATCACGTCTGATTGCATTATAGATATCTGGTTCTGAATCCTTATCAAGGTTGATAACCTTAGCATAGCATCCGCCTTCAAAATTGAATACACCATTGTCATCCCAGCCGTGTTCGTCATCACCAATTAAGAGACGCTTAGGATCTGTGGAAAGTGTTGTCTTACCTGTTCCTGAAAGACCGAAGAAGATTGCTGTGTTTTCACCGTTCTTATCAGTGTTTGCAGAACAGTGCATGGAAGCAATACCCTTAAGAGGTAAGTAGTAGTTCATCATGGAGAACATACCCTTCTTCATTTCTCCGCCGTACCATGTGTTGATAATTACCTGTTCTTTGCTTGTAATGTTGAAAGCAACACATGTTTCAGAGTTAAGACCTAATTCTTTGTAGTTTTCAACTTTTGCTTTTGATGCGTTGTAAACAACGAAATCCGGCTCAAAGTTTTCAAGTTCTTCAGCAGTAGGCTTGATGAACATATTTGTTACGAAATGTGCCTGCCAAGCTACTTCTACGATGAAACGAATAGCCATACGGGTATCTTTGTTTGCACCACAGAAAGCATCTACTACGAAAAGTCTCTTGTTGGAAAGTTCTTTCTTTGCGATATCCTTAACAACATTCCATGCTTCTTCTGTCATTGGATGGTTGTCATTTTTGTATTCATCAGAAGTCCACCATACAGTGTCCTTTGAGTTCTCGTCCATAACAATGTACTTATCTTTTGGTGAACGGCCTGTGTAAACACCTGTCATTACGTTGACAGCACCAAGTTCGCTTTCCTGTCCTTTTTCATAGCCTTCGAGTTCTGGCTTTGTTTCTTCTTCAAATAATAATTCATAAGAAGGATTGTAAACAATGTCTGTAGATCCGGTAATACCGTACTTGCTTAAATCGATGTTTGCCATTTTAATAAACCTCTTTTCTTTATTATTATATCCGGAAAGAGCTGAGCAGATTCTGGATATTGTAATGAGATGGATTCCTCCAAATCTTTTATTAGTATACCTAATCAGTCGTGAAAAAGCAACCTTAAAATTGTTATTTTTTTAACTTTCGTCAAAAAAATAAATAATAAGAGTATAATTTTTTTCTAAAGCAGGTGTACAAACATCTGGTGGATTCCCGTGTGCCGATCCAGTTCCGGATGGAAAGAAAAGGCGAGCTGTCTGCCGTATTGAACCCCGACAATTTTTTTATCCACGCGGGCAAGTACTTCCACGTCATCGGATGTACTTACGATATAAGGGGCGCGGATAAAAGTCATGGGAACTTCGCCGATATGTGCGACCTCTGCTGTCCTGTGGAAGCTGCCAAGCTGCCGGCCATAGGCATTCCGCTTTATTTTCATCGGAATTGTTCCAAAATAGACGGTGGGATCATTTTCAATCTCTGAGGCAAGCAGAATCGCACCGGCACAGGTTGCAAGAACCGGTATGCCGGAAGTAATCTGTTCTTTTAGAGGCTGAAACATATGCAGGTCGTGCAGAAGTTTTCCCTGGACGGTGCTTTCACCGCCGGGAAGAATCAGGCCGTCACAGGATCTGTTCAGATCAGAAGCCTGCCGCAGTTCCACACAGGAGATACCAAACCTGCTTAACATTTTTTCATGCTCAATAAACGCCCCCTGCAGGGCAAGTACACCAACCTTCATTATTTACCTCTTTCTGCCATTAAAAGTGCAATTTCCTGCTCATTGATACCGACCATGGCCTCGCCCAGCCCAGAAGATAATTCAGCAATTAATTTTGCATCGGTATAATTGGTAACTGCCTGGACGATCGCAGCCGCACGTTTCGCAGGATTGCCGGATTTGAAAATGCCGGAGCCGACAAATACACCTTCTGCACCAAGCTGCATCATCAGTGCCGCATCGGCAGGAGTAGCCACACCGCCGGCAGCAAAATTTACGACCGGAAGTTTCTTGTTCTCATGCACATAGCAGACCAGATCATAAGGAACCTGAAGCTGTTTTGCTGCTTCAAATAATTCGTCCTCGCGCATAGAAGCAATCTTTGCAATCTCAGAATTCATCCTGCGCATATGTCTGACCGCCTGGACGATATCGCCGGTTCCCGGTTCGCCTTTGGTACGGATCATGGAAGCCCCTTCATTAATTCTTCTTAATGCTTCCCCCAAATCCTTTGCACCGCATACAAATGGAACATCAAATTCTTTTTTATTAATATGGTATACATCATCGGCAGGGGAGAGGACTTCGCTTTCGTCAATGTAATCAATTTCAATTGCCTGAAGAATCTGTGCCTCTGCAAAGTGACCGATTCTGCATTTTGCCATAACAGGAATGGAAACAGCATTCTGGATGCCGCGGATCATTTTCGGATCACTCATACGGGATACACCGCCTGCCGCACGGATGTCTGCAGGGATTCTCTCCAGTGCCATAACAGCACATGCACCGGCTTCTTCAGCAATCTTTGCCTGTTCCGGAGTGGTAACATCCATAATAACACCGCCCGTTAACATCTGGGCAAGATTTTTATTTAATTCATATCTTTCATTTGTTTTCATTGTATTGATTCCTCCAAGTATAATTTTCGGGTTCATCCCGTTCCCGATTTCCTATTATAATCAAAAGTGGCATATTATAAATTACCAAAACAAAGTTGTTTAATAAGGTCAGTTAAATGCCAGTTTCATGCCAGATGAAGGAAGAACAAAAAGATATAGGAAAAAACTATAATATTGTATGTAAAAAATATATTATGCAATCAGTTTCTTTTTAATTACAATATAATATATAAAAACGATAGGATTAATAGAAAAATATCGAGGAGGCAATATAATGAGAGAGATTTTATGTTTTGGAGATTCAAATACTTATGGATATATTCCGGGTCATTATGAGAAAGCACCGGCACGCTACCCGTGGGGAATCCGCTGGACCAGTCTGTTAAATGAAAAACTGGGAAAAGAAGATTACCGGGTAATCGAGGAAGGATTGTGCGGAAGGACAACTGTGTTTGAAGATTCTTTCCGGGCACACAGAAATGGTTCGGAGATGCTGCCGGCCATTCTGGAAACACATCAGAATGTGGATCTGGTTATCCTGATGCTCGGAACGAATGACTGCAAAGCGGTATATGGCATGACTCCGGAGATTATCGGACGCGGCATCGAAAAATTAATCCGGCAGATCCGGGAATATGCACCGGAAAGCCAGTTATTACTTGTTTCTCCAATTCATCTGGGGGAAGATGTATGGAAAAGTGAGTATGATCCGGAATTTTCCATGGAATCCGTGGATATTTCCAAAGGTCTGGAAGCAGTATATCAGAGAATTGCAGATAAAGAAGGCATTCCATTTCTTGCGGCATCTTCAGTGGCACAGCCAAGTAAAACAGATGAAGAACATATGGACGAGGAAAATCATGCTTTATTTGCACAGGCAGTATATCAGAAAATAAGCCGGGAAATATTCCGATAGGAAATTTTTGAACTGTTTTCTTTTTTTACTTCAAAGGTACTTGACTTAGAGTGCGGTTGAACGTGTATAATAAAGATGAAATGAAAATTGCAAAACACTTAAATTTTTTTTGCAAGTGTATATGCAAATGAGACATTACACGATATAGGAAAGGAAGCAGTATTAATGAGTGAAAGCATGGAACAAAAGAGAATAAGCCGCGGCCATTATACCGGGGAACGTCCGTTGTTTCACGAAAAGGGACTTAAAATAGAACAGACGATCTTTGGTGAGGGGGAATCTCCGTTGAAGGAGTGTAAGGATATTGAAATGACGGACAGCAGTTTTGAATGGAAGTATCCGCTCTGGTACAGTAAAAATGTGAAAGCACAGGATTGTACCTGGGCGGAGATGGCACGCGCGGGTGTGTGGTACAGCAATCATATTCTGGTTGAAAATGCCCTGATCGATGCACCGAAGAATTTCAGACGCTGCCAGGATCTGACCTTAAGAAATGTATCTCTTCCAAATGCACAGGAAACCTTATGGAATTGCAATGATGTGGTGTTGGAACAGGTAATGGCAAAAGGAGATTATTTTGCAATGAACTGCAGCAATATGAAGATTTATGATTTCCGGCTGGCAGGGAATTATTCCTTTGACGGGGCAAAAAATGTAGAGATTCACAATGCCAGAATGTTATCTAAAGATGCTTTCTGGAATACAGAGAATGTCACAGTGTATCATTCCTATATTTCCGGCGAATATCTTGGCTGGAATGCGAAAAATCTGACACTGATTGACTGCACGATCGAAAGCCTGCAGGGAATGTGCTATATTGAGAATCTTGTGATGAAAAACTGTACTTTAATAAACACAACACTTGCCTTTGAGTATTCCTCAGTGGATGCAGAAATTACCGGGGGAATTACCAGTGTCATGAATCCGAAGAGCGGAAAAATAACGGCGGATGTCATAGAAGAACTGATTATGGATGAAACAAGGATAAATCCGCAGGACACAGTGATTATCTGTCCGGAAATCAGGAAAACAGAAAAAAGTTTTAAGACAGGAGAGTAAAACATGGACTATAATTTTGACAAAAGGACGGACAGAAGAAATACCGGATGCATGAAATGGGATGTGAAAGAAAATGAACTTCCGATGTGGGTTGCCGATATGGATTTTGAAACGGCTCCGCAGATTACGCAGGCACTGATAAAACGGGCAGAACAGGGGATTTTTGGCTATACACTTATTCCGGATGAATGGTATGAGGCATATCAGAACTGGTGGAGAAGCCGTCATCAGTTTGAAATAGAAAAGGACTGGCTCATTTTCTGCACTGGAGTAGTTCCAGCGATATCAAGCATTGTGCGGAAAATGACCTGCGTTGCGGAAAATATCGTGGTACTTACACCAGTATACAATATTTTCTTCAATTCGATTCTGAATAACGGAAGAAATGTGCTGGAAAGCAGATTATCCTATAAAGACGGAACATATGAAATTGATTTTGCGGATTTGGAAGAAAAACTCGCAAGGCCACAGACTTCCATGCTGATTTTTTGCAATCCGCATAATCCGGTCGGTAAAATCTGGGACAGGGAAACCCAGCAGAAAATAGGGGAGCTTTGTGACAAATATCATGTACTGGTATTATCCGATGAGATTCACTGTGACCTTACGGAGCCAGGAAAGGATTATATTCCATTTGCCTCGGTGTCAGATACCTGCAGAAAACTAAGCATAACATGTGTTGCACCGACAAAGGCATTTAATCTGGCGGGAATACAGACGGCAGCAGTGATTATTCCGGATGCGTATTTAAGACATAAAGTAAACCGTGGATTAAATACCGATGAAGTGGCAGAACCGAATGTATTTGCGGCGATTGCACCGGTCGTGGCATTTCAGCAGGGTGGTAACTGGCTGGACGAATTAAAAGAATATCTGTGGGAAAACAGAAAATATGCGGAAGAATATATTGCACGGGAAATACCGCAGGTCAGCGCAGTAAAAGGACAGGCAACCTATCTTCTGTGGATTGACTGTACCGGAATTGCAAAAAAAGACACAAAATTCAGCAGCTTTATCCGTGAAAGCAGCGGACTCTATCTGTCAGACGGGGCAGAATACCGCAATGGGGAAGGGTTTCTGCGGATGAATCTGGCTTGCAGCAGAGAAGTGTTAAAGGATGGCTTACAGCGTTTCAGACAGAGTGTGCAGGCATATCTGGAATAGGAGGGCATAGATTATGGAAACTTCCGGGTATACAGCACTTCACTCAAATGTTTATCTGTTTACTTCAGGTTCTGCTGGAAGAAATCGCAGGAATCCATCCAAATCCAGAAACGGAAGATGGATTTGAGGTTTGGCTGAATATTCCGGAAAATTTTAAGGTAAAATTAAAATTGCCTCAAGAGCTTTGCACCATATTACAGGAAAATTCCCTGTATAAATTAGTAAAAGTACTGTAGAAGGGAGAAACGGAAAATGATAACAAATTTTGACTATTTTAAAACCGAATCAAAGTTTTCTGCATTTGCAGATGTTGCGATATCTGCGGAAAAAATTATCGTGATAGATCCGGAATCCAGTATCATTAACAGCCGCAGAGCCATGGAATTTGCCATAAAGTGGATGTATTCGGTGGACAGTGAGTTAGAGATGCCATATCAGGATAATCTGCACAGCCTGATGAATGCGGAAGATTACAGGCAGATTGTAGGTCAGGATTTATGGAAACGTATGGATTACATACGCAGATGTGGGAATAATGTAGCACACAGTAACAGGAAGCTGGGCATGGATGAAGCTATGCTCTGTCTGGAAAATCTTTTCATTTATCTTGATTACATTGCATATTGTTATGGTGATAATTATGAAGAACATACGTTTGATAAAACGTTGATTACTTCAAGGTTTCAGAAGGAAAAAATATCAGGTGATGAAGTCAGTTCGGTAAAAGAAGAATTAGAAAAAGAACAGAAAAAATCTGCACAACAGGAAATGGATTTACAAAAACTGATGGCAGAAAATGCATCACTTAAGAAAGAACTTTCTGCCCGCAGACAGGAACAGCAGCAGACCTATGTTCCAAAACCACTGGATTTATCCGAATATAAGACCAGAAAACTTTATATCGATGCGATGCTTATGGATGCTGGCTGGACGGAAGGAAAAGACTGGATAAATGAAGTAGAATTGACAGGAATGCCGAATAAATCAGAAATTGGATATGCGGATTATGTATTATATGATGATATGCATCGTCCGCTGGCAGTCATCGAAGCAAAACGAACCTGCGTCGATGTTGTGAGTGGAAGACAGCAGGCAAAGTTGTATGCAGATTTACTGGAACAAAAGTATAAAAGAAGACCGGTTATTTTTTTGACAAATGGATTTGAAACGCACATCATTGACGGGCAATATCCAGAGCGGAAATGTGCAGTGATTTATTCGAAAAGAGATTTGGAAAAATGGTTCAATTTACTATCCATGCGGACAAGCCTGAAAAATATTGTGGTGAAAAAAGAAATAGCAGGACGTTATTATCAGGAAGCGGCGATTAAAGCCGTTTGTAACAGTTTTGATGAGAAAAACAGAAGAAAAGCATTGTTAGTTATGGCTACCGGCTCCGGAAAAACAAGGACGGTAATTGCATTATGTGATGTATTGTTAAATGCCGGCTGGGTAAAAAATATTCTTTTTCTTGCAGACAGGAATTCACTTGTAACACAGGCAAAGAGAAACTTCGTCAATTTACTGCCGGATTTATCCTGTACAAATCTGGTAGAAGAAAAAGATAATTACAATGCACATTGTGTTTTTTCTACTTATCAGACAATGATGAATTGTATTGATACCATAAATGACAGTCAGGGAAAACTTTTTACCTGCGGACATTTTGATTTAATTATCTGCGATGAAGCGCATAGGTCTATTTATAATAAATACAGAGATATTTTCCAGTATTTTGATGCACCACTTGTAGGACTTACTGCGACACCAAAGGATGAAATTGATAAAAATACTTATGAAATATTTGAACTGGAAAACGGTGTACCTACTTATGGTTATGATCTTGCTCAGGCGGTAAAGGATAGATATCTGACAGACTATGTCTCGATAGAATCAAAATTCAAATTCATAGAACAGGGTATTTCTTATGATGAATTATCTGATGAAGATAGGAAAACATATGAAGAAACTTTTATCGATGAAAATGGAGAAGTGCCGGAAGCAATTTCATCTGCGGCATTAAATACATGGGTATTCAATGAAGATACCATAAGACAGGTTTTAAATATTCTCATGACAGAAGGAATTAAAATAGATTATGGTCAGAAGATTGGCAAGACAATTATTTTTGCTAAAAATCATGACCATGCAGAGAAAATTCTGGAAGTATTTCAGAAAGAATATCCTCACCTTCCTGATTATGCAAAAGTCATCGATAATTATCTAAGTTATGCCCAGAGTGCCATAGATGAATTTTCAGACTCAAAGAAAATACCACAGATAGCGATTTCTGTAGATATGCTGGATACGGGAATAGATGTTCCAGAGGTAGTAAATCTTGTGTTCTTTAAGAAGGTTATGAGTAAAGCAAAATTCTGGCAGATGATAGGCAGAGGGACAAGACTTTGCCCAGGATTGCTTGATGGAGAAGATAAAAATAAATTTTATATTTTTGATTTTTGTGGAAATTTTGAATTTTTCAGAATGAATAAGGGCAAGGCTTCCGCAAATACACTCGCACTTTCTGGGGCAATATTTAATTTAAAGTTTGAAATATCCTATAAATTGCAGGATATTGAATATCAGGTGGACAGACTGATTGCATACAGAAAAGAATTAGTCAGACAGATGAGTGAAAAAGTAAAAGAATTACCGAGAGATAATTTTGCAGTCCGCCAACACCTGAAATATGTCGAAGAATATTCTTCGGAATCAAATTATCAGGCACTTACTTATGAAGATACCTTGATTGTGCGAGAAGAACTTGCACCGCTTATATTACCGGAAGAAGATGATGCCAGTGCAGTCAGATTTGATGCACTGATGTATGGTATAGAGCTTGCGTATCTGATTGGGAAAAAATATACAAAAGCAAAGAGTGACCTGTACAAAAAAGTAGAAGGAATAGCAGGTGTAGCCAATATTCCAGAAATTCAGGCACAGTCAGATTTCATCCATCGGATTTTGCACACAGATTATATGGAAAATGCCGGTATGAATGAATTTGAAGAAATAAGGGAAAGCCTTCGTGAGTTAATGAAATATATTCCGAAAAAGCATATACGGTATGATACAAATTTTGAAGACGATTTGTTGTCTATTGATTGGAAAGAGTCTGAGCTTGAAAATGATGAGTTGAAAAATTATAAAGCAAAGGCGGAGTATTATATCAGACAGCATCAGGACAATGTTGTAATTGCAAAATTAAAAACAAACAAACCTCTTACATCGGCAGATATGGCATCATTGGAAGAAATTCTTTGGGGAGAAGTTGGAACAAAGCAGGATTATGAGCTGGAATATGGAACAAAACCTCTTGGAGAATTTGTCCGCGAAATCGTAGGATTGGATATGAATGCTGCGAAAGAAGCATTTTCAGAATATCTTACAGGTACTAATCTTGACAGCAGGCAGATTTATTTTGTCAACCAGATCATTGAATATATCGTACATAATGGAGTGTTGAAGGATTTTTCTGTTCTTCAGGAATCGCCATTTACCGATCAGGGAAGTGTAGTCGAAATATTTACTGATATGACCGTATGGGCAGGAATCCGAAAAGTAATTGAAAGCATTAATGCAAATGCGGCATAAGCAGGTAATAGAATATTTGAGAACAGGGAGGATAGAATGAGACAAAATACGCATGTGAAAAAAATAAAACAGATATTGTTAAATTGTAATGTGTCTGAAGCAGAAAAATTTGATAAAGATATCCGGGAATATATATTGAATCGTGAATTGGATAGTATTCCGGTCGATATATATCCATTTTTAGAAGAAAACATAGACATTAAATATACAAGTAAGAATCCCAGAAGGAGGAGAAAACAATTAAATGATATAAAGTTATATTATGAACATAATGAACGCCAATGGACGATTAGTAATAATTTAATAACAGCTTTAGCAACAATAGGAACATTTTTTTTAATGCTATATGGTATTTTTGATATTCGGTTTGAATTTGCTGAATTAGCAGGATTTTCTATTAATAACATTGTTTATGCAGCAGTGTTTTTTGTACTGTTTTTACTATATTTGATGTTAAATATTGAAAAACTTTCTTTAAATAGAAAAATAAATATGGCATTAAAAATATTTAGTAATGAAGGGATAGATATATATATCTTGCTTATGAATCTTTTATATTATTCGGTTTGTGCTATATTTGATATAATGCGTAAATTAGGAGCTGAAAAATGTTTGTGTGTAGAAAGAATGTATGTAAAAATCGAGATAGCTATTTTAATAGTCATTGTAATGTATTTTTTTTATCAAATTGTTATAGGCATAAAAAATACATATCAAAGTTATATAAAAAACAGACAAAATATCTAAAGAAAGGATGGATATGAAATGAAATATACAGGAATGCCGGCGGCGATGTGGCTGCTTTTTGCAAAATCATTTAGACAGCAGTTGGTGGAAAACTATCATATGAACGAAGATACCGCAAAAGAAGTGACTGCGAAAGCGAAATTAAAGTATAAGCAGATTATACAGGGATTGCCGGAGTTTGAGAAAAACGACCGGTTTAAGGCGAATGCAGTAAGCTGTGCCATGCTTGGTGCGTTTGTATTAAATATGCCGGAACGTCCGGATGTGGAATCGCTGACGAAGTATTATGCAAATGCAATGATGACTCCGGCCATGCAGTGGTATTGCAGAAAAAGTGGTAAAAATAAGTATACAGAGAAATCGATGGATAATCTGAAAAGAACGGAAAAATTAAAAGCAGCAGACCGGAATCCATACTCATGGAATATGGAATTTTATCCTTATGAGGATGGAAGCGGCTATGAGGCAAGATTTACGAAATGCGGAATCTGCACAATTATGAAAGAACTGGGGTTATATGATTTGACACCTGCATTGTGTCATCTCGATTATACCATGGCAGATGCAGGAGGCGGTACGAAGTTTGTAAGACAATATACGCTTGCATCGGGAGGTCCATATTGCGATTGCGGATATAAGAAAAAATAGGAGCGGATATGGAGGCATCAGGATGACAAAGGAAGAATGGTACAGGCAGTTGTTTGAAAGACTTGGCAGGTCGAAATTCCGGAGTGGTTTTCATTTAAAGCAGAAAGAGATAGAGTATATTCAGCAAAAAGGCATGGATGTTATCAGAGAGCATGCCAGGGAATTTATCGCAAAACGGGAAGCACCAGCGGTTATTCCAAATGATGGAAAGCAGACACCAATGAAAGGACATCCGGTGTTTATTGCACAGCATGCAACGGCAACCTGCTGTCGGGAATGTATCCGTAAATGGCATAAGATGCAGCAGGGCAGGGAATTAAATCAGGTACAGCAGGAATATCTAGTAGATGTCATTATGACCTGGATTGAAAGAGAAATAAAATATTTGGAAAAACAGTAAAAGATTGGAAATAAAAAATATGGTTAAAAATATTATAAAAGGAAAAAAGATATTTATGAAAGCAAAACCTGCAACAGAGGCGGATAAGCAGATTGTAACGGACCTTATGGATACGCTGCGTGCCAACAGAGAAATCTGTGTCGGTATGGCGGCAAATATGATTGGCAGAAATAAAGCAATTATTGTTGTGGCGGCAGGGCCGTTTCAATTTGTGATGATTAATCCGGTTATAACAAAGAAAGAGGGAGAATATCAGACTGAGGAAGGCTGTCTATCGTTAGATGGTGTCCGGCCATGTACACGATATGAAGAAATAGAAGTTGATTATCTGGACAGTAATTTTCAGCCACAGCATGGGAAGTATAGCGGATTTACGGCACAGATCATATTGCATGAAATGGACCACTGCCGAGGAATCGTGATATAAAATTTTTGCAAGTAAAAATTTATTAAATAAAATGAAAGGACAATCGATATGGAAATAAAAAGCATATTAATAAAAGACACAACGAGAGAAGAACGGATACAGCAGCAGACAGGTATATAAAGTTTAAAGAATTTGTGCGGATGGTACGGAAAAGAGAAGAAAGCAGAGAGGAATTTTAAAATGAATATACAAATCTTTGGCACAAAGAAATGCAATGATACAAAAAGCGGAACATTTTTTAGAAATGCGGAATCAAGTATCAGTTTGCAAAGCAATAAATGTTAAGAATTTATACAGAATCGAAGGAGTGATTATATGGGTTGTGTAATTGATAGATATAAGCTCAATTTATATTGTGTATGTCTAAATTGTAGAAAGTACAGAGGATCAAGAAGTGATTTTTCAAAATATTGTGATGCATATCCCCAATTATTACCCCCCCTAAAATATGGAATGGTGAAAATGTAAAATGCAAATATTTTGTAGAAAATGATAAGAATCAGCGAATTATTAAAACTGATAAAAGTAGGAGGTAAGGCAATGAGACTGATGACAGATGAAGAAATTGAAATATTGGAAAAGTTGGAAAAGGCAGAAAAGTTGGAACTGGAGATGTCGGAAGAAGAAAGAAAAAAATTAGTTGACAGATTGAAAGAAATTAATGTAGAAGAGACAGGCGGTCATTTGTGGCTGACATAGGAATGGTATACTTTTTTAGATGATGAATATATAGCTAACTAAAATGGAAATAGGGACCGATAATCGGAAGTTCATGAAATGTTAAGAGGAAGCTAATGAGAATGATGGTAAAAAAAAAGATATCAATAGCATTAATTATTATTTTACTTACAATTGTTGTTATTTTTATTTGTGGTCGATATTATTTTGCACACAATAAAAGTTATAAAAATGAGGCAATTGAAAAAGGAGATTATATATATCTTAATGGAGTTAGATATTCTCAAACGTCGGAACTAGAAAATTATAAAATATCAAATGTGGTAATTTGTACATCTGATAGTGGGAGAAAATTATATGAGATAGAAGAATATCCTGATTATGAATATATCGCGGGATATTATGCATGGGACGGCGTAATATATAAAAAAGATGAAACAGACTGATAACTTAGAATTTGTTAAATTGGAAAATTAGAATTTAGAGGAGGCAATGCAATGGATATTTCCTATAATTGTGAAAATCAAAAATTTAATTATAGAGTATGTGCCATGATAATCGCGGAAAATAAAATTTTAGCGATGCACGATGAACGTTCACCCTATTTTTATCTTCCGGGTGGAAGAGTTAAGATGGGTGAAACTGCTGAGCAAGCAGTGGCTCGGGAAGTTCAGGAAGAACTTGGTGTAACTCCAAAGATTACACGTCCATTATGGCTCAATCAGGCTTTTTTTACCGAAGATGTGGATAATCTACATTATCATGAACTGTGTATTTATTTTCTGGTGGATATTTCAGAGACAACTCTACTGGGAAGAGGAAACGTCTTTACTCTGACAGAAGGAAAGCATATCCATACTTTTGAATGGCTGGAGTTTGATAGATTGAAAGATGAATATTTTTATCCGCTTTTCCTGAAAAAAGCGATTTACGATCTTCCCGATGAATTCACCCTTCGCACGGAATTAGAGTAACAAATTCCAGTTTGTTGATATAAAAGAAAAAGGCATGAGTAAGGTCTGTTTTGTTCTGGTAAACAGCGGATTTGAAAATCCACAGGTAATAAAGACACCGGTAGTATGAAATGGAAAACAGTCAATAATTGGCTATCAGCCCGAAGTATGGAAAGGGTGGAAATAATGTAAATTCGAGGAGGTGAATCATGGAAGATTATAAGAAGATTTTAAAAAGTGAAGAGTATACTTTCCTGCATACGAATGAACATCTCGGCAGGCATATTATTCTTCTTGGCCTTGCGGGAAGCTATTCCTATGGGACAAATGTTGCAGGAAGTGATATTGACATCAGGGGGATTACCCTCAATCAGAAGTCGGATTTGATTGGACTTACGCAGTTTGAACAGTATGTGGACGATAAGACGGATACGGTTGTTTATGCGTTTCACAAAATGATAATGCTGCTTCTGAACTGTAATCCAAATACGATAGAGCTGCTGGGTTTAAATCTGGAGCATTACCTGTATCTGAATGATATTGGAAAACTGCTGCTTGATAACAGGAAATTATTTTTATCCAGAAAAGCCATCCAGTCTTTTGGTGGATATGCGGATGCACAGCTTCGCAGACTGCAGAATGCACTGGCAAGGGAAACTTTTCCTCAGAGTGAAAAAGAACAGCATATTTTTAATTCCGTTAAAAATGCAATGCACAGTTTTAATCAAAGCTATAAAAGTTTTGAAAATGGCAGTATGGAGATTTTTATTGATAAGGCGGTAAATCCGGAGATGGAAACAGAAATATTTGTAAATGCAAATATGACACATTATCCTCTTCGGGATTATGCAAATATGTGGAATACCATGTCAAATGTAGTGAAAGACTATGAAAAAATTGGCAAGCGCAATAAGAAGAAAGATGATATTCATCTGAATAAACATGCAATGCATCTTATTCGGTTATTCATGATGGCACTGGATATTCTGGAAAAAGGTGAGATAAATACATATCGGACAAAGGAACATGGGCTTTTGATGGATATCCGTTCCGGTAAATATCAGAAAGAAGACGGAACTTTCCATGAGAGTTTTTATGAATTGCTTTCTGATTATGAAATGCGGCTGCATTATGCGGCAGAGAATACCGATTTGCCGGAAGAACCGGACAGGAAGAAGGTTCAGGAGCTGGTAATGAGCATTAATGAAAGGGTGGTGCGCGATGAAATATAAGGATTATGAAGGCACTGTGGAAGAATTGGTCCGCAGGAAAATAAAAGAGATAGAAGAAAAAGAACATATTCGGGTATTGCATGCAGTTGAATCGGGGAGCAGGGCATGGGGATTCGCTTCGCCGGATAGCGATTATGATGTAAGATTTATTTATGTGAGAGACCTGGATTTTTATCTTTCGCTTCGTGAAACTAAGGACTTTATTGACTGGGAACTGAATGAAGTCCTGGATATCAATGGCTGGGATATCAAAAAGGTTCTGCAGCATTTTCACAAATCAAATGCGGTGATATATGAGTGGGGAAACTCGCCCATCGTATATTACACGACAGAAGAATGGAAAAAACTTTATCAGGATATTGCAAATCCATATTTCTCGTGTAAATCAGCGATGTATCATTATTATGGGACTGCGAATAAGAATTATCGGGAATATCTGATGGATGATATGGTAAAGTACAAAAAATATTTTTATGTACTGCGGCCGATTCTGGCATGCAGGTGGATAGAAGAAAAGAAATGTCCGCCGCCGGTTTTGTTTGATGAATTATTTCAGACTGTTCTTGAGGATGATATGAAACCGGTGATAAAAGAGTTGTTAGCCAGAAAAATTCAAATGTCAGAATCCGATAAAGCACCGAAAGTAGAACCGGTTAACAGGTACATAGAGGAAAAACTGGCATACTATAATGATTTGTTGAAAAAAATGAAGGATGACAGAAATCCGGACTGGGAACCCCTGGAAAATACATTCCGGAATCTTTTAAGCAGATAAAAAGTTTGGCTTTACATATGTTTCTTCAGGTTCCGGAATTCGCTCGGACTGCATCCTTTAAATTTCTTAAAAAGCCTGTTAAAAGTAGCAATGCTGGAAAAACCGGACAGCATTGCTATTTCTGTAATTGACAGGTTATCGTTTGAAAGAAGGCTTTCTGTGGCTTTTATTCTTCTTAAATTCACATAATCACAGAAGCTGTGACCGGTATATTCCGTAAACAGTCTGGAAAAATGGTATTGGCTGAAGCCTGCCATGGAGGCCAGATGTTCCAGTTTTAAGTCTTCTGCATAGTTTAAATCAATAAAATCTAAAACCGCATTCAGTTTCTGAATGTATTCTTTTTTCTTATAGATGCGCGTATTAGGAAATAATTCGTGATTATTGGCCCGGTGGTATCCTAATTCCGCAAAAATTTTTAAAAGGATGGAATAGATAGTCATTTCAGAATATTCCTTATCTTCAAAATACATCTGCTTTATTTCAAGAAACATATCCAGAATAGTTTCATATATTTTGGGATAATTTTCACGCGTAATATAAACAGGCTGTTCCATAAGTGCCTGAATCGAAACAAAGTTCCGGATATTATTCAAAAAAGAAATATCAATCAGATAAATATATCGAAGTCCGATATCAGGGGCATGGAGAGAGTGAATTTCACCCGGAGGAATCAAGAGTACTTCCCTTGGAAGAAGATGGAAATTTTTGGAACTGACAGATACATCATAACTGTTTTCCATGGGAATAAGAATTTCCATAGCTGTGTGCCAGTGTGAATCGTAGCTCAGATTCAGCCGGTTTTCCCAGATAAGAACCGTGGAATTTTCACGGAAAGCAACCATCTCATGAATGGCATTATTTTTTGCATTTTGTTGATTTTTCATATGTTTTACAATCCTTTCTTCCTTAAAATTTACACAGAAATCTAAGATTATATTAGCATTATTTTCAGCAAAAAACAAGAAAAAAACAGCAAAATATGATAAGACAAAAAAGAGGGAAAGGACTATGATAAGATTAAAAGATACATTATAAGTTTTGCAATTAATGAATAAACCGTGGAAAGGAAGATGAATGCAGATGAAGGAAAAGCTAAAAGATATTATTTCAAAAATGACACTGGAAGAAAAGGTTTCACAGATGGTACATGAGGCAAAGGCTGTCGAGAGGCTTGGCATAGCAGAGTATAACTGGTGGAATGAATCCCTTCATGGGGTTGCAAGGGCAGGGATAGCTACTGTATTTCCGCAGGCGATAGCACTGGCAGCTACCTTTGATGAGGAACTTGTGTATGAGGTAGCGGATGCCATATCGACAGAGGCAAGGGCGAAATATAATATGCAGCAAAAATATGGGGACAGAGGTATTTACAAGGGACTTACCTTTTATGCACCAAATGTAAATATCTTCCGGGACCCTCGCTGGGGAAGGGGGCATGAAACTTATGGAGAGGATCCGTATCTGACAGGAAGACTGGGAGCAGCCTATATCAGAGGAATGCAGGGGGATAATGAGAAATATCTGAAAACGGCAGCATGTGCAAAGCACTTTGCGGTGCATAGCGGTCCGGAGTCCATGCGGCATATGTTTGATGCACAGGTAAGTGAGCAGGATTTAAGAGAAACGTATCTGCCTGCATTTAAGGTCTGTGTTCAGGAAGCAAAGGTGGAAGCAGTCATGGGAGCTTATAATCGCCTGGATGGACAGCCATGCTGCGGAAATAAAAGGCTGTTAATAGAGATTCTCCGGGATGAATGGGGATTTGACGGCATGGTAGTTTCGGATTTCCTTGCACTGCTGGATTTTCACGGAGGCCATGAGGTCACGGATAATCCGGTTGATTCTGCGGCTATGGCACTGATGAACGGATGTGATTTTAATCTGGGTGTTGTTTTCCCAAATCTCGTAGAAGCCTTCAAAGAAAATAAGGTCAGTATGGAACGAATCGATGAGGCACTGGAGCGCATTTTCATGACAAGAATGAAACTGGGTATCTTAGGGGATGCGGACGATAATCCATATAATCAGATACCATATTCGGTTGTGGATTCAGATGAAATGAAAAAACTCAATGAGAGAGCTGCGGAGAAATCCGTTGTATTATTAAAAAATAAAGACAATATCCTGCCGCTTGATAAAAACAAGATAAAAACCATTGCCGTTCTTGGACCAAATGCGAATAACAGAAGGTCGCTTGATGGTAATTATGAGGGAACATCATCAAGGTATATCACTGTCCTGGAAGGGATACAGGATTATGTCGGGGACGATGTGAGAGTTCTTTATTCTGAGGGATGCCATTTGTTCCGGGACCAGATAAACCAAATGGCAGTTAAATGCGACAGGGTTGCGGAGATAAAGGAAATATGCAGTGAAAGTGATGTAGTTATTGCGGTAATGGGACTCGACGCAACTCTTGAGGGAGAAGACGGAGATACAGGAAGTGATTATGGAATGGGAGACAAACCATATCTTCATCTGCCGGGAATCCAGACAGAGGTTTTAAAAATTGCAAAGGAAAGCGGGAAGCCTGTAATACTTGTAAATATGACCGGCAGTGCAATGACCTTAAACTGGGAGGAAGAAAATCTGGATGGAATCATTCAGGGATGGTATCCCGGTGCAAGAGGAGGAAAAGCCATTGCAAGATTGCTGTTTGGGGAAGCGGATTTTGAAGGAAAACTTCCGGTTACATTTTACAGGACAATGGAAGAATTACCGGAATTTACGGATTATTCCATGAAAAACAGAACCTACCGTTATATGAAAAACGAGGCACTTTATCCGTTTGGATATGGCCTGTCATATACAAAATTTGAATATGAGAACACAGTGCTTATAGAAGATGCGGATCATGTCGATATAAAAACTATAATAAAAAATACCGGAAAAATGGATGGAACCGAAACGGTTCAGGTATATGTGGGAGCGAGAGAAGAATGGGTACCGAATCCACAGCTGAAGAAAATAAAAAAAGTATTTCTGAAAAAGGGAGAATCAAAAGAAATAGAAGTGATACTTACAAAGGAAGATTTTTATGTTTTTGATGAATCCGGAAACCCAGTGATATCACAGGAATATGATATTTATATAGGAGGTTCACAGCCAGACTCCAGAAGTGAAAAACTTTTGGAAAGAAAACCGGTACATATGGAGGTGAAAGAATGCTTTATGCAGGAATAGATTTAGGAACATCATCCGTAAAGCTTCTGCTGATGGATAAGGAAGGAACGATTATCAATACAGTGACAGAAGAATATCCGATTTATTTTCCGAAAACAGGATGGGCAGAGCAGAATCCGGAGGATTGGTATCGCAGTGTGATGAATGGAATGAAACGTCTTCTGGAAGGGGTGGATAGAAGAGAACTGGCGGGAATCAGTTTTGGCGGTCAGATGCATGGACTTGTTGTCCTTGATGAAAATAACAATGTAATAAGACCATGCATTCTGTGGAATGATGGAAGAACGCAGGAAGAATGTGATTATCTGAACCAGCAGATTGGAAAAAAGATTATATCTTCTTATACGGCAAATATCGCATTTGCGGGATTTACTGCTCCTAAAATATTATGGATGAAGAAAAATGAACCGGAAAATTTTAAAAGAATAAAAAAGATAATGCTGCCAAAGGATTATCTTGCCTATATGCTGACAGGTGTGTTCAGCACAGATGTTTCCGATGCATCCGGAACCTTGCTATTTGATGTAAAAAACAGGTGCTGGTCGCAGGAAATGTGTACGATTTGTGGAATTACAGAGGAGATGCTTCCGAGGGTATATGAAAGCTATGAGTGTATTGGTACGGTTTTGCATCAGGCAGCGGATGAACTTGGAATCAATGCAGAGGTAAAAGTGGCGGCAGGAGCAGGCGATAATGCGGCAGCAGCGGTGGCTACGGGAACCGTAGGAGAGGGAAAATGTAATCTTTCACTGGGGACAAGCGGGACTGTCTTTATATCGTCAGATACATTTCGTGCAGATGAAAATAACGGTCTTCATTCGTTTTGTGATGCCAACGGAAAGTATCATCTTATGGGGTGTATGCTGAGTGCGGCATCCTGCAATAAATGGTGGATGGAAGATATTCTTTACACAAAAGACTACGAAAAAGAACAATCCATCATAGAAAATCTGGGAGAAAATCAGGTGTATTTTCTGCCATACCTTATGGGAGAGCGTTCTCCGCATAATAATCCGGATGCAAGAGGAACGTTTATCGGAATGTCCATGGATACCGGGAGATGTCATATGACACAGGCCGTTCTGGAAGGAGTTGCATTTGCGTTCCGTGATATGCTGGAAATATCAAAAAAGTCAGGGATAAAAGTCGAAAGCACAAAGGTATGCGGTGGAGGTGCAAAAAGCAGACTTTGGCTTAGAATACTGGCAAATGTGCTGAATCTCAGATTGGAGATACCGGAACGCGAGGAAGGGCCGTCTCTTGGAGCAGCTATGCTGGCAGCAGTTGCCTGCGGGGAATATAAAACCGTGGAGGAAGCGGCAGAGAAGATAGTGAAAATAAAAGAGTTTGTTGAACCGGAAAAGAAGCTTGTCGAAAATTATGACAGATGCTATGAAACTTTCAGGCAGATATATCCTGCCTGTAAAGGAATTTATGATTTGATTAAAAATGAAACAAGGAGGAAGGAAAGATGAATAAGATAAATAATATTCCAGAGGTAAAGATAGGCATTGTAGCGGTAAGCAGGGACTGTTTTCCGGAAAGCCTTTCGGTAAACAGAAGAAAAGCAGTTGTGGCAGAGTATGCAAAAAAATATGGAATGGACAGTATTTATGAATGTCCGGTTTGCATCGTGGAAAGTGAAATTCATATGGTTCAGGCACTGGAGGATATAAAGAAAGCAGGATGCAATGCACTTTGTGTCTATCTTGGTAATTTTGGACCAGAAATCTCAGAAACACTTCTGGCGAAACATTTTGAAGGACCAAAGATGTTTGTGGCAGCGGCAGAAGAAAGTCAGCAGGATTTAATCCAGGGCAGGGGTGATGCATACTGTGGTATGCTGAATGCAAGTTATAATCTGAGACTTAGAAATATCAAGGCATATATTCCGGAATATCCGGTTGGTGACGCCGGTACGGTTGCTGATATGATTCATGAATTTATTCCGGCTGCAAGGGCAGTCCTTGGATTATCCGAATTGAAAATTATCACATTTGGACCACGGCCTTCCAACTTTCTGGCATGCAATGCTCCGATAAAGCAGTTATATAATCTGGGAGTGGAAATTGAAGAAAACTCTGAACTTGACCTGTTTGAAAGTTTTCATAAGCATGCTGGAGATAAAAGAATCCCACAGGTCGTTTCGGATATGGAGCAGGAATTGAAAGAAGGAAATAAAAAGCCTGAAATACTGGAAAAACTGGCTCAGTATGAACTGACACTGCTTGACTGGATAGAAAGTCACAGGGGATGCAAAAAATATATTGCAATCGCAGGAAAATGCTGGCCGGCATTCCAGACACAATTTGGTTTTGTACCATGTTATGTAAACAGCCGGCTGACAGGAAGGGGCATTCCGGTATCCTGTGAAGTGGATATCTACGGAGCATTGAGTGAATACATAGGCACCTGTGTAAGTAAGGACGCAGTCACACTTCTGGACATTAACAATTCTGTTCCGCAGGATATGTATCAGGAGTCCATAAAAGGCAGATTTGATTATAAAAATACGGATGTATTTATGGGATTCCACTGCGGAAATACAAATTCTTCCAAATTGACGAAGTGCGAGATGAAAAATCAGATGATTATGGCGAGAAGTCTGCCGGAAGAAGTGACAAACGGAACACTGGAAGGAGATATTATACCGGGAGACATTACTTTTTATAGACTCCAGTCAACCTCAGATAATATTTTGAGAGCATACGTCGCAGAGGGAGAAGTACTTCCAGTGCCGACAAAATCCTTTGGAAGCATTGGTGTGTTTGCAATAAAAGAAATGGGAAGATTTTACAGATATGTTCTGATAGAAAAAAATTATCCGCATCACGGTGCAGTGGCATTTGGGCATTACGGAAAAACACTGTTTGATGTATTTAAAATGATTGGTGTTGCATATGATGAGATAAATTATAACCAGCCAATGGAGCAAAGATATGTCGGAGAAAATCCGTTTGGGTAGAATTACAAATAATGAATCGTTTTCAGGCACTTGCACGATGTGAGTGCCTTTTATATTGGGGAAAACAGAATATATTGTATTTTGCGGGTGAATGGTTTATAATAAAGTGAATAAGATTTGCAAAAGAATGTAAGAAAGTATTTTAAGTTTTTGCGATATTTTGTTGTTCAATATCATTATTCACCTACCAGGTGAAGAAAATATATGGTAAAATAGACGTAACAAAACCTATAGATTGGAGTCTTTTACCATGAATAACAACCAACGAATCACACTTAACACCAATAAGAACATTATTGTTGAGTTTACAAATGAACGCATTATCCCAGCCAGCGGTCTGGCTGTTGTGGGTGCCCTCCTTGGGAAAAGCGATTTCATCAAAAAACTCAACCGCATGGATGTGACATCCAACCGGTCTCAGCATCAGATTAAAAATGGTGATATTGTACTCACTTACCTTGGATTGCTTTGCATGGGCAAACCTTACTTTGAAGCTGTCCATGAAATGGACGATGACAAAGACTTTTACAAAGCCGCTCTTGGCATCACCCGGAGCATTCCTTCTGAAGAGACGCTGCGTCAGTGTATGGATGATATCGGTGATTCCCTTCGCCAGACGATTCTTGAGCAGAATGTTGAGATGCTCCTTGCAAATAAAATACAACCGACTGCTCTTGCGAATGGTCTTGTTCCGGTAGATATCGATGTGACACCTATGGATAATTCGAAATCCAAAAAGGAAGGTGTTTCACGTACCTACAAAGGTTTTGACGGCTATGCGCATATGATGGCATATATCGGTAGCGAGGGGTATGCCATCAATTTCGAACTCCGTGAAGGAAAACAGCACTGCCAAAAGGGGACAGTTGAATTCCTGCAGGAAACAATAACTCTTTGCCACAAACTGACAGATAAGCCACTGTTGATCCGCCTTGATTCTGGAAATGACTCCATCGACAATGCATCAATCTGTATCATGCCCATGGGGAATGTGGGCAGTTTCATAGTGAGGTAAAAACTGACATGGATCTGGAGCGGCTTCCATCCGGAAAGTTCGCGACCAATGCACTGATACTCGAATTGGGGATGATCGCATATAACATTCTGCGTATGATCGGTCAGGGCACAATTGGAGGACGGGCACCCCGTCAGAAGAGGGATGTTAAACGCCGTCGTTTACGCACAGTTATCAGCAACCTGATCATGATGGCAGGCCATATAACCATGCATGCACGCCAGTTGATAATCGGTCTCGGAAAAAGCAACGTCTGGCGGCATATATTTTCTGATATCTGTCAGAAATATGCTGTCACAAACGCATAAGTAACAAAGCAATTTTATAACAGGCTTATTTCGTGTACCCTTTTTTGCCCAATGAGAGTTTGGAGTCACGACATTTGTACTGAAAATAGACATTGAAGTATGTTTTTATCATGAAACCAACTTGCCCTTGGCAGGTTGGTTCGCTTAAAGGATGAACTTCACGGATTCAGGTTATAGTAAAGGAGATTTACAATGGAGTTTTGGATTTTTATGTTGATTATGGAT